>ENA-UOTX01000271-UOTX01000271.1-compost-metagenome-genome-assembly--contig:-NODE-271-length-58034-cov-9.598651_pt1 | contig 58034 bp, 49 predicted proteins | sample MGYA00238143_ERZ746982 | MGnify/ENA primary metagenome ERZ746982 (study PRJEB28758, sample SAMN06268862) | compost metagenome | isolation source: single cell | place: USA: California, Emeryville, Joint... | reverse complement strand
CTTGCAGCATTTGAGTAGTGCTGCTAACACCAATAACAGGCTTAGACCATTTTTCATGAGGGCAGATAAGCCAATGAATCAAATAAAATAGTAATTTCACTCTTAAATCTCTGTTAAATGATGCTTAAAGCCTACAACATGTTTTTTTCTCTTTCCGAAGGAAAATAGAAAAATCTTTTCATCCTCCAACTTTCCTCTTTCAAGTCGGCAGACCGCTTATTGGCTCTTTAATGAGAAATAAAAATATACGACGATAAAATTTGCCGATTTCTTTCCACTGCAGTTCTCGAGGCGATGCGGATTACATGCCACTCCTTAACTCCTACAACCTTTCAGGAATCCTATATACAGTGCTTACTTTAAGATACTTTTGATAGAATGGCATCAAATAACGAAATTGAATTATTTTTTTACTAACTTTAAAAGTAAGGACGTATCCCAGTAAATCGGGCTCAAAACACCTAAGATACACTCGGCAGCATTAAAAAAAAAATTGTATAGATAACTTATCATATTTTAAAAAAAGCGGCTCGTGTCTACTGACGTAAACCTATTCATTTCTACTGGTTTATATGGAGGTGACTCTCCCTTACATAGAGAATCCGTTTTCGATAGATTTATTGTAGATTTGAGATGTGAGAGCCCAATCTCAACCTTTAAAGTAGTCACTGATTTCCAAGCGTCCACCTGCTTGCTTATCGAAGCTATGGGACGATCAAAGTCATCAACTTCGGTCTCATCCAAGTCCTCAAAACTATGACGATCTTTTCGGGTGGATTCCTTGACTTTAAGACTCTCCTCTTTTCCAGTCACTTTGTTAGTTTGCAAGCTCTCTGCTCTCTTTCGAGTTGAAGAGATTTTGCCAGAACTAAAATCTTGGTATTCGTTGTATAGGAGACTAATTGGTCTCATTTCTGGCTTCTAATGAGAAAAAAATGTGAGAATCAGATAAGCAACGCAGAAGTTAATTACCTTGGAAATAAAAACTAGGAATGGTAGAAGGAACAGCAAATCGCTTTCTTTCTTTCCAGATTCGAACGGAGCAATCTGGATTCCCAATTCTTTGTTCAATCGAATCATCTCTTGGTCAGTCTAATCATTTAGTAAATAAGTTCCATTCCTAAAACCTTGAAAATTTATATTTACATCAACTAAGACTGTCGTAGAAAGGTCAAACTGCTCCTTTATGGATGATATTGATGAAGAGAAATCGATCGATGAGACCTTTGTAGGCTTGGAGACATTTCCTATATAGCCTTCAATGAACTCGTCTATACCCAACTGTATTGACAGATGGTTTAAGGTCTTGAAAAAATACAAGTCGGTTATAATTTTCGAAATGTCAGTAGATACTTTGGAATTGTAGCTTGAGAATAAATATATGCTGTATAACTCGGATACGGAGATCAGAAATGATCTAAGACTGGATCTCTCGGAAATTATTAATGGATGACCTAAATTCGTGTTTTTTTGAGGCGGAGAGCTCTAAAGAAAGAGTTCAGCACGATTCGAAGATATAAAAGCACCTGAATTGAGTTGCTTGAAGAGTTTATGAGAACTAAGCTGTCTTCGAATTTGATCAATAAAACAGGTTTCTAAGAGTTTGCGAATGTTAGTTTTCTTGATTAAATTGAGCCTTTACCGTTGATTCGCGTTTTTTATGCTTCGGAGATAGCTGCTGCGACTCTGAATTGGAATCCGTAGCTAAGGTCGCGAAAAACTCTTGGGAAATCTTAGAAGAAAACCTATGTACTTTAGGAAGGAAATGGCACGATCCAATACCTTGGAGTTTGGTCATTTTCGAATTGAGTGGGAGTTATATTCTGCATCTTATCCTTTCTATGTTAGAGAAATATTATAAACTTTCTGTTAATATGCTTACTTAATCTGAGATCCTCGGATTCTTCGCAGAAAAGTTTGAATGAGGTAATTTTCATTTAATTTATAAAGGATTAAATTCGAGAAGCTTTGAAGCTTTTCGATCTGTGATCAGAACACGTAGAAGAATCAAGACTTTTTATTTTAAAGTGCCTTATTCTAAGCTCTGATTAAACGCAATTCCTAACCTCATTTCTAATGAGAACAATAAATACTACTAGTAGAATCTCTTTCTCAAGCAGAAACCATCGAAAGAGAATACTGCCTAACATACTCAAATGAGCGCGGACCGATAATGAGCGTTTTTTACTCATCTGACATATCGAATCATAGATTTTAACTGTTTTTTTTCTTTGTCGATTATGGTAATCTCGGATCCTTATGCTCAGGCCTTGGTAGACTGATAGCAATTAGCAGTGATTGAGCTGATCCCAGCCCGGTCTCATCCTAGTGAGCTTGTTAAAAAACTTAACAGGTATTAATTCTTGAAACAATTTTAGCATTCTTCGAGACTTTTATCTTATTCTCAGCCAGATCATTTTCTATAAAAAGATCTATAAAAATTTGTTCAATTAAAATACTAAGCCTAAATTATGGAAGTTTTTGAAAAAATTAATCATATTTAAAAATAGCTCTCATCACTACGATGGACGTAACCGAATTATGTCAAAAGTATTATTAAATCAGCAAAGTTAGAGAAACGTGTGTTAGGATCTCTTCCAAGGCCTGAATTGCGAGTAGTCTGTGCCAAGATACGCTTGAATTTCGACTGGATGTTATATAATTCGTTTTGATGTTGCTTTCTCTATACTATTCAGGGCAGTTAGCTCCATAAGTAGGAAAACTTTTGATAATGAGATTCGATAAGGCACTCGGAAATTCAGAATTATAAGTTTAAGTGAGGGATCGATTACTTGATACTTCAAGGATATGCCATTAATTTAGATTCTATTAAATGTTTAGTGTGATTTTGAGAGTGCTATGAGAAGCAGTGTATCGAAAAGTTTTGAATCGCATCCTAAATTAACCTTTGTTTTTATGGCATTCCTATCCAAAATTTCACTAACTCTGGAACCAAGCAATCTGGGTGCTTTGGTTCTGAATAAAAGGAGTAATATTTGGATAATGTTCCAAAAGAATACCGATAATTATTTGAAAATTTTGAAAGAAATTACTGCACTTTCAATTTATAGAAATTTAGAATTTTGCAACGTGTTGATAGGGTTAGGCAACATTCCTTAATAAAATCCTATTGCTTATCAATTCTCTACCTCGTATACAGCCATATATGTCTCAGAGACAAATATGGATGCTACAAGTCTAACCTAGTGTATCTGATGCTTCTCTTTATCATTAGAATGTTCAGAATTGAAAAGAATAAATGAATTTGCAAACAATAATTTGTAAATGGTGAGTATCTTAACTTATCTACTCACTCATCTATGACCTATAAAGTGTATATAGCTAACTCTAAAAAGTAATCGTCCAAATTTCAAATCACTAACAAAAAAATTGGAATGAAAAATAAATAAGACGCCATATTCAAGACAATGAGTGTCTACCGAAAGACGTAAACTTTATTGTTTCGAGAGCTTTCAAAGGATCCGATGGTAATCCGGTTTTGCTCGTAGAAAGAGTTTTCTCACTATTTTCTATAGATTTGATATGCGAGCGTCCAATCTCAGTTTTCAGAGTAGTCACTGTCTTCCAAGCGTCCGGCTGCATAGCCAACGTGCTAATCGAGCGATCGATGTCATCAGCTTCGGTTTCATCAGAATCTTCAAAACAAATGCGGTTTTTTCGTTTGGACGCCTCTTTGACTTTCGCACTCTCCTGAAGATCGCTGAATTTCTTCGTTGGTAATGATTCTGTCTTTCTCCGAACCGGAGTAGCCAAACCTGAAGTCATATCGTCATATTCCTTGTACAGAGAATTGATTGGTCTCATTTCTGGCTTCTAATTATGCGACATAACGATGTTATCTTCCTGAGAACTAAAGTTTTGTTACATTAGAAATATAAACCAAGAATGGGAGAAGAAGCAACAAATCTGATTCTTTAGTTCTTTTATCTATCGGGCTAATGAGAATTCCGATTTCTTTATTCAATCGGACCATGTTTTCGTTTGTCTGATGGTTAGATTATTGTGAGTGTCAACTCAGATAAAACTTTAATTACATCGATAAGTACTGTCCTGGATAGATCGAAAGGCTCTTTTATTGATGCAGAGAGATCGAGAAACGATAGCTTTTTAGGCTGCGTGACGTTATCAATATAGCCATCAATAAACCCGTCGATACCCAACTGGATTGCGAGTTTCTCTACAATCTTGAAATAAAGACTTCAATTTATGCTCTGTAGATGGAATTACCTTTGAATTCAAGCTTGAGAGCAGATATAAGCTGTATAACTTGGAAATAGAACCCAAAAATGATCGGAGGCTGGACCGCTCCGTTATGATGGATAGATGGCTTAATGTTATGCTTTTTGGCGAAAGAGAATTCTGCATAAAAGAGGTCAGCGAGGAATGGTATCTCAATAAGTACTTGAGACATATCGTTTAACATTATAAGGCAGTCCTCGAGCTTGAGAACCAGCGTTGGTTTCTAATAATTCAAGGTATTAGGATTCATTAATGAATCGCGACTTTACTGTAGATATGTAATCTTTATACGTTGGAGACGGCTGCTGTGACTCGGAATGAGAATCTGTAGCCAAGGTCGCTAGATTTTCTGTAAATGTCATAGAAGTAAATCTAAACGCGTTTTGTGAGAAGGCAAGACGATTCAAGTACCTTGGAGTCTCGATGAGGTTCTCACTTTCCTGTTGGTCAGCTGGTGTTGTCCGCATTGCTTCTTTCATGATTCAACTCAAGTTTATTATCGATCTTGAAAAATTATTGTGTTATTAATAGAGTGATTCGTGATCTTTTAGCTTAGTGTTTAGCTCAGGCGCGTTGCTGTTAATACACAGAATATTAGCCCCTGATGAATTTTATTTGAACATAGAAAGATTAGGAGCAGGATCTCGAGTTAATTTAATATACTCATTTCTAACCTTAATTAAAATATATGGAAAATGACCGCATTATAAAACTGCAAATTTAAACATGAACAATTTAACACCCTCTTATTATGAAGGAAATAGCGTAATAATTTTAAATAGAACACGCTCGATCATGTTGGGAGTAGCTGAGAGAATTTTAAATTTGAATCACTCAAAATGGAACAAATTGAAATGAAATCAGCCCTCTTTGCGATTCTATAACTGACCACTTTACATACACAAGATACCCTAAATTTAATTTGATTATTTATTGAAAAGGGATGTGAGTCTGTAATGGGTAGTTTCGGATAGTAGTCACTGATATTAAGGCGACCCGTTCAGATCTGAGAACATTTGAAATAAATTTGGAACACGGAGGGTTCAAATAATTTTAATGCGGATCAAATTTTCAATCTTAGGCTTCGAGATGTTTTGCTTATAAGCTCCTGTGAAATTTTATAAATCAATAAAATGAGAATAGTGCAGAATTTTTGCTACGGATTCTAAACTTAGTTTGAACATTTTATTTAATTTGAACATTCATAATCAAAATTGATCACATTGTTATTTCTGCATTCTTTGATAAATTTAGTAAAGATATCTAAACCGCACACCAGCAAGGAGATAACTTGCCCAGGATAGAAGAACGTCCCATGATTGCTCTGCTATAGGTTGTTCATAAATTGATGAATTGTTCGGATTTTGGGCCACTTAGGAGATCTAATATAAATATTAGTTAATTGGATTTAGTGTTTCTGAGCTATTGCTGTTTTCCAATTGCGATCTAACGATCTAATCACCGAAGCTTTTTTTTTTTGAAAGAGAGCCAATGTGAAATGATAATAATGTTCAGAGCAAAACTTTTCCCTCTGACTTCATAGCACTATTAATTATTGTAGGAATGGGATCAAGAATCTTGCTTGTATGAGAATGATTTTGTGTATACTAATCCTATATATCCAACAGAAGAGAAAGATTTCTATACAGTCTTGATGGAGGCATTGGCGAAGTAGAAAATTCTCATTGAGACCTTCTTTGCATGGGATCCAAAATGGTAACAGAAGAAGTATCTTCACGAGCACTCCAGCTCCACAGCGTGGAAAAAAGGGGGTCTTATGAAATAATGTACCTACAATTTCTGAATTGCATGCAATCCTGTATGAATCTAACATTGCATTTCCAGCGTATCTTAATTTTAACTCTTGAAATGCGATTTGGAATTCGTTTTTGTTAAAATCAATTTTTTGTTTATATAACTCACGAGACCAGGATGCTTGTTAACGCATTTAAGAATTCCATTTATTTTTTTTTACAAAGATAAGTGATTATCCAACGATGATCATTCTTCAATTGCGTCATTTCATTGAATGTAAGTGATAAATATCAAATAGAAAGCTCTGGAGGCGTTTCAAAATAATTATTGCCATCAGAAAATCACTCGCTTAACAGTTATGAAAGCCTTACATAATAAATAAATCAGTCATACTTCTATTCAAGATCAGCATAATAAAGTAACTATTGGACAGTTCATCTATTGTGATTTTCGAAAGGAAAATAATACAAATTCGATTCTGATGATTAGTGTTACAGAGAAAGGGGCTAATTTAATGGCAACCTCGTAAATAACTATTAACAGTGATGTGCATGATAGAGAAAAAACAAGATAGTGCGTGGCTGATCACATTATGATCGCTACCTAAATCACAGAAAAAAATTTGAACGTAAGATGTCCCAAAAAAATTAGATTATCTTCAGAATTTTTATTCAATGAAGTCCAATTAAACCAAATTACAGTCATTGAAAGAAAATTATCTGTTCTTCTCAAGAGTCTTCATGCTGAACCCTGAGAGAGTGAATGGGTCATGCTTAAGTTGCCACTTTTGTCAAGATTTTGTGTCCATTTTAGATGTGAGAGCCCAATCTCAATTTTTAAAGTCGTCACTGATTTCCAAGCTTCTGATTGGTTGCTCATTGAAGAGATGGGACGATCATCATCATCCGCGACAGTTTCATCCACTAGATCTCTCTTCTCTGTTGTCTTTTTTGTTGATAAGTCCTCTGTTTTTCTTCGAGTTTGAGAAACGATACCCTTCGTCATGGACTCATATTCCTGATATATGAGATTTATTGGTCTTATTTCTGCCCTCTAGCGAGAGAAAATAGAGCTAAGTCCAGTGTTCAAACAAAATAGAGTGAGTTACCTCAGCAATATACACCAGGAAAGGGAGTAGGAATAGCAAATCGAGATCTTTCTTTCCCTCAATAAGGGGACTGACTAGGATTCCTATTTCTTTGTTCAATTGGATCATCTTCACTTCAGTCTAGCCATCATCCAGGTTATCTCAAATAACTCAGCAAAAGGAAATTACATCGATTAGAACTGTCCTGGAGAGGTTTAATTGCTCTTTTATCGGGAAGAAGGGATCTATCCCAGAGATTTTTAAAGGCTTAGAGACATTTCCTATGCAGCCTTCAATAAACAAGTCAATCCCCAGTTGGCTTGCCAACTTCTTTAGGACCTATCGAAATAGTTGGTTAAATAGGCATTAAGAGTGGTAGCTACCTCAGTGTCTAGACTCGAGATCAGGTATACGTTGTAAATAGTAGAAATCGAGCCCAGAAACGATCTGATGCTAAATCTTTCAGAGGTGACCAATGGGATGGCTGTTTTGGGGGAAAGACACTAGAAAAAGGAGGTTAGGAATATTAGGTAAAGCAAGAGGTAGTACCTGTGATGAAACACTTGAAGAATTGAGGCTCACGAGGTTGTTCTCGAATTTGAGAAGTAGAACGGGTTTCTAAGAGTGATGAGAATTTTAAATATAAAGTACTTGGAGCTTACTGCTGATTTAGACATGAGCTGGGCAGAGGACTGAAGACGTAATTCTGAGGAACCATTTATGTCTAGACCTCTCATTGAAACGAACCTGACTTATTTCAGCATACTGGAAAGACGAGTGGAATACCTTGGCGTGATAATGGATCCTACTTGTTCATCGTCGTTCGAAGTAGGCTTGAGCATTTTTCTTTGAAATTTCTAAATTAAATAATGATTTTTTATCCGGGTTTTCCATATGGTGAGATTTAAGAACACGCATCTGAGAATCACTGAAAAAAAATTTATTTCAAGTTGTCCGAAGATCCTAATAATTTTGTTCAAATCAAAACATTCTATTTAATTTGTACCGTTAATAAATAACTGGGGTTGAAAGGCATTTGATAGTATAAAACGAATTTAAAGTTCTTGCATGGTGTTCTCAATGGAGTCCCTTTTAAGCTGCGAGATTGTGTTCGGTTTTATGCTTTTGCGATGGATAGATGAAATCCTGCTGAAAAGAGTCCTTTGCTGGATATATTGCAATGCAGAAGCTCAGCAATTGAGACAGAATTTTATTATTTTGATTGAGTTATTGTTCCTCTGGTGTTGAAAATTATATTTTATGGCAATAAAATTTCAAGAACGAAGAGAAGGAAGGTATTTCAGCAACGAAATCAAATTTTGAGATCTTTTCACTAGAAGATAGAGTTTTAATTAATCTCAGAAGAATTTAATTCTTTGTGTTCCAATAGGAATTTTACGAAACCTCAGTTTCATTATTTTCTCTGCCATTTAGATTAAAATATTTTGTTCATACACCCTTTGATTGTGCGTACTAAAATCAGAAAAACACATCGATTGTTCCTTGTTTAACTAGTTGGGGTGGATGCTTTTATCCAGAAACACAGAAAGTCCAGTCTCTGGTATCCATTCTTGTATTATGTATCGAGTGCGTTAGGAAAACTATGACTCAGACATTTAGCCTTAATTTTAAGTCCTCTCAGTCGTTCTCAACGAATGCTCTATAATATCAGAATTGCAAGATTTGCAGGTCTCAAAAGGGAGCTTTACCTAATCTGAAAAGTTCTACTTGTCGTGATTCCCTTTGGATTCGAGAGAGGAGTATTTCCTAAGCTTTCCAGGAATATTCGCTGGGCTTTAATACGCACGAAAAGCATGAATTGAAAAAATTAGTTCTGCTTCTCTGAAAACGAGGTTTTGGTTTGAGAAATGAGAATTTTCAAACACATGTGCCGTTAAGAATGCGAACTCAACAAAAATAGTTCCCTCTTTCTATGGGCATTAATTTTTTCTTCATTTAACTGTCGATAAATTAGCCATAGGCGTGTCTCATTAATTCTCCTTTGAAAAATCCAAACACTAATTACTGCTGTCGACTTTTTTGGATAACAGCCAACCTTTAGTGGTATCCATATTATCCTAAATGTGTAAGAACTCATCTCGTATCATCGAAATATTGATATAGCTAGAAATCAAATAATGAAGTTTATTAGAGCACTAAAACGCCTTGATACTTACTCTAAAGATGATGAATGCATAGATGTTTCAAAAAACCGATTAAAAAAAACACACTGAAAAAAAACGCAATTATTCTTTCCTTGTAAAGTCAATTGCACAGACTGGTAAAAATAATTCCATCAATCATCTTCTTCTTTCTTAACCACCTTGACCTCAGGCGGGAAGTATTCAGGATACACTTCCTTGAGCGTTTTTCCTAATTTTTCATTTTTCGGGTCCACCTTCAAATGCGGGTATTTCTTCTTAAAAGTGTTATACCACGTATACGCATTATCCTTCTCTTTCTTGCTAACTACCACCGTATCCAACGTCTTCACCTGAGGAACTATCCCTATCACAAATGTTCTATAACCCGGCAACTGATCAATCGGATTCCCATGCACCATCAACTTGTTCAGATTCTTCAGCTCCTTCAATTTCTCAAGCTCTTCCAGGTTCTTAATATAATTAAAATGCAGATATAATGACTTCAGCTGCTCAAACTTCATCAGTTCCTAAATCCAAGTCTTTAATCACAAGACAAACAGCGTTAACCCATACCTCTGAGAGCGTCTCAAGATAATTATGGGATAAATCAAGCCAGAGTAGATTTTTGAACGCATCATGCATGACTGAATCAATAACTACAGTCAAATTGTTCAGGCTCCTAACAAGGAGATAAACACCCTTCTATGCGTACTAAATTACCTGATTTGGTTATAGGAAAGAATCACTGCTGTAGTAATCAACTTCAACTTGTATTTTTTATTGCTCTGTTTTAAGGTGACTTCTTCTTTTTGTTGGGTTTTTGATCCAGCGACCAAAGACTAAGAAAAAGATCACTATCAATTGAGCGTTGAATGAGTAATATTAACCCGCAGTGGATTCGTGTTATGGAAAGGGACGTTGTACTGTGCAAAAATAGACGCGAGCTTTGTCTCTGGATTAAGTTTCACATCAGCTGCGGCTCGTTTCGCTTGCGCTTGGGCTGCTTCTTGCTGCTGCTTTTCTTCCTCTTGTTTGTTTGCTTCTTCATTCCGGTTTTCTTCTCCCTCCTTTTTCTCCTCATCATCTGCTGCGCTTTGACCGTTGTTTGGAGACTGCTCGATTTTTTTCGTTTCTTCTGCTTTGTTTTTGTTAGCTTGCTCCTAATACATCGTGTTATCAGATTATTAGGCTGAATATTTGTACTTCTTCGGCCGCGGTGGCTTGGGCGTTCAAAGGGATTGGTTTTCTGGCGCCTTTCCTTGGAGTCATGGTGATAATATCTGGCAAGAGCGATCAACCGAGTCATAATGAGGAAATGCGAGGATTTGAAGGAGTTACCAGACAGTTCTTTGATTTCTTTGAAGGAGAAGTCGAGGGGGACGCCGTCTAATGAGGTCTGTTCGATGTATTCAACAGGTATGCTTGTTTTCTTGGTTTGTGGAGAGAGGAAATTCTTATTCATGATTTTTCGCGTGAAATAAGGAAAATAAAATGTTACAATTATTATAGACCGTCTCACAAGATATATCATTGAAATTGAGTGACAAAGAGATTTCTTTTGCAAAAGGGAAAGATGAAGATTTCTACTCGGGCGACCAATAGTAGCAAGCAGAAGAAGCCATGAAGAAAATTATATGAACTGTATCAGAGTACACTTTTTCAAGAAATTAATCGATAAGTCATCAATCAAAATAGTGATGATCTTCTGAAAATAGCTTTGATAATGCCATTTTTCTGTAAAACAAGGCAAGGAATCTGTTGAACCTTGCGCTCAATTACAGAGATTGTATTGAAAATTCTGATTTACTTTCTTATTCTTCATGTTTCTCGAAGTCTTAAGTGAAAATAATAAACAATAATTCGTATTGTTTGAAGGCCTATAGAGGAAAAGTTATGTATTCTAAACTTAGAACCGATCTATACCTTAAGTAACAATAGCTACACACAGATTTTCTAGCCTATGACGGAAATATTTTCAGAAATTCGAGAATCAGATCTGGCTATCTTTACCAAAGCCAACACTAGTGTATCAAAACAACGAAACAAGGACTCTACAGGCTGAAGTATATCAAAAAGCTATGAAAAACCAATCCAAAAATAAAACAATACAAACGTGAACGATGACAACGCTATTTTTTTAGGAAAGAAAAACTCTCCGCAAAGATAGATTGGAAAGCTGAGAAAGAAAGAGGCATAAAGGAACACTTAAAAACCACCGATGAGCATTCAACTCAATTAGGATTTTACACTATGAGAACCATATCTTCAAATTGCGAAGTTTCATCATTTAACATTCACACATAAGCTCTCGCTCTTCATATGACCGAGCATTACAAAGAAATAACTCTTCTTACCTTAGTCTTCAAAGATTTTTCTAATGCAATAAAAAATTAAAATGGAACCTCTAAATCCTCATTTCCCCTCATCATTCACTCCCTAAGCTCAAAAAGGCCCTTAAATGGACGCAGGAACAACTATTTCCCCTGAATGATGAAATATCTCAAAATTATTGAAATGAATGCTTTTCTATCTCAGGTTTTGACTCATCTCAAGTCTAATAGCGTATTTCCCGACGGAGCGGCTGAAGTCCTTCAGGCGTCATGTCAAACTTGCTTTCTTCGCACAGCTTTCTGGTCTTTAGACGCAATTAAATGCCGCGCTTTTAAATACTCAGCCTAATTTTAATCTCATGTTAAAATCGCTCTCACGTATTCTGTGTGCCTCAAGAAATTATAAAATAAAATCGTGAGGCTCAATCCCGCTACTCACGCTTGCTAATATTGATATCATTCATGATTTCAGAGATGGCCCAAATTTTCTCACCTTTAGTTCTGTCCTCAAGCCCTCAATTTATTCTCCGTCCTCTTTTTACTCAACTTGCAATCCAATTATTACATTTTATTACGTCTTAGAAATAGGACAAAATTAAATTCCATAGAAACTATGTGAACTCTCTCGATGTTGAAATGCTCAAACGGTTTGGAATGACATTATCTATTTTATTGTACACAGCATCCTCTATCAGAATTATTATGTGACTCTTCATTACTAACTTAATGATAGAAAAAACCCATCCTTTTTGATATACAAATAGTTCAGGCTATTAGCTCCCTCACTTTTGGGGTCTTTCAATGGAAATAAATTTATCAGATTCGTGTCTGACTTTGAGAATTTGATTCAGCTCTGAATTTAGATTAGATTAGATCCCAAAAAAACTTCACAAATTTATAAACCTTGGCATCGATTACCACAAAATCTTCATTATTAGTTAATACTCTATTTTAGAATCAGCCTCAAACTTTTTTAGTTGAATCTTTTGAAAATTTGTTTGAAACTCTACTCAGACCATGCAAGACAGAAAGTTCAGCTCAGGTATTTACTCTACCATCAGCCCGCCTGGCAGTCGGCCTGAGCGGCTGGTTCCTCAGAACTCAACCAATTCAACTTTTCTTAGCTTTTAAATTATCGAACAAAAAAAGCGACTTACTGAAGACCGAAAGCTCTCTCAGCCAAATCTCTAATGCCCATGATTTCCAATTACGCAAATCGAATTCTACAAGTAACCTGATAAAAGTGTATTTTCTTTTCTGATGACCTGGTTTCTGGCGAACAAATAGATTCTAGCCTGAAGACTGATGACGATCTTATCGGAAAAGGTGTTAAGGCAACCGTCCATGAGGAGTTGCCGTCTTTCTTAGCCCAAAGCGTGACGGAGTTCAAGAAATACAACTCCAACTCATTCCACAAGGTGGCGAGTCTAAACTCCATTTCTTCACCAGTCGAAAGCACCGCGACGTCAATCGGTGAGGTGTTTAGTAGATCCGCGAGCGAGAAAGGCTCTACCACGGAGGCATTCGCAGCGAATCCCCTCGCGCTAGCCAACATGCTCAAACTATCTGAAATCAAAGGCCCGGCTGTCAGCACCGACGAGACTCTTCTAAATCAGTTCCAAGCGCAAGCTAAAATGATAAGCTCACTAGCAAACCAGCAACTGCTTAGTCAACTCGACAAGCCGGTTGGTCAAACAGTCAAATTTGGTGATTTGACTAACCATATGATGCCAAAACCTCCTCTAGTCACGGATAACCTAATGGCATTGCTTAATAGCGCGAAGCTCACACCGACCCAAGTCATGGTGGGAGATCCAAATGACGAAAAGTATGCAAAACTCCGACAAATTCAGCTCAAACTCCAAGCGCTTAATGATCTCGAATACGGTATCACAAAGGGAAATGAGCCGAAAATGAACATCCCGGGGCTAACGAATTTCATGAACCGAAGAGACGCCAACGCAATGGATATTTGCATGGAAAGAGAGGCTTCAAAGCCCACGAGTTCGAACCCAAACCCGAAGGCCGTTTTTCCCCTCTCAATGGGGCTGCTTTCAACCCTCAGCTACCAAAATCCGCCTCAGGAGCAAGGAATTTCCTCGCTGAACTCGCTTGATGAAGAAATCGATAGCCCGAGGTCGAAGTACAGTATGTCGGGTAATCTGAATGCCCAGTTCGAGAGCCTCACGCTCAATCACATCGATAGTGACGGCAATAATAGAGGTAATCTGAGCTTTCCTGCACCCTTTTTCATTATTTCTTAATAGAAAAACTGGTCATCTCATACTCAATGCCGGAATTACCGAAGAATTTTGGCCGCTTCCGTAAATTGATTGCAATTTTACTTTCAAACTAAGAATAAATAGCACCTGATTTGAAGACTTTGAGTACAATTAAGGAGGAGGAGATGGAGAATGAGCTTAGAAGAGGAACTTCGAAGTCGGTCCCAGGGATTTATTCGCTGGAAGAGAGAGCAATGAGAATACTGAGATATAAAAAGAAAATTATTAAATGGAGGATTGCGCATCCTCCCAATAGAAATTTCTCTGGAAGAAGCACCGTGGCTGGCAGCAAGCCGAGAATCAAGGGCAAATTCGTGAAAAAGGAGGAGTACCAGAAATTCGTGGAGCTGCAGAAGCAGTTTCCAGATGAGAAGTTAGATATTGAGGTAGTTTTGGGTGGTAATCGATAATTGAGCAAATTACCAAGTGCTTTTTTGTGATCTGAGTTTTATTTTATTTTATTTTTTTTTCTTGGAAGGAGATCTCCATTCGTTCTCTATTGTAGGGTAAACACCATTTTCTATTTTATAAGTTTTGCAGAGTGTCAAGGAGTCAGTGAGTCAGTAGTTCCAGAGACGGATATATACTTAATAGCAAACAAATCAAATATTTATAAAACACAATTTTTGCTTATATAATCAATAGCTAGAGATGAATAGAGTATGACTTGAACCAAAAAATCGAAATGAAATGAGTTCCTATTTCATCATCATCATTTTTGTTTAGTGGCTCAAGCAAATTCGACAATTCTCTGTCGAAGAGCTGAGTTAAGAGAAGCTTTGAGGTCGATATGCTGAATTATTTAATTAATAGCATTTTTTGCAAAGGTCAGAAATTGGCATCTACTGCGGAGTTGCAAATAATGGTCAGAGCAAAAAGATAATCGATTTCATCTATTTAGGTTCATTTGTCGTTTTGTGCTCAGTATCTCTGCAGTTTACATTCATTGTGGTTTTAGGTGAACTTATTACTTCCAATTCCAGAAAGCCATACTGTCATGCGAGTAATTGAGGAATCTTATGACTGGCCATAGAGGCTAATGACAAGTTCATACACTTTCAAGAAAACTTGTCGATGAATCTATCCGTGGAGAACCAATATCGCTTGATAAAGGCTGAGGACTCTTTGAAGATGCATCTGGAAACCTTTTCTTGACCTTTGGCTTACATTCTGGAACTCTTGTGTGGTGAATGCCGAAAATATTTTTGAAAGTTGTATGTATCAATTATTTGCTTTTTCAATTTTCTCTTCAATTGTTTACAAAGTACATGATTTTAATTGCACAGTTTGGGACAAGTTGTTGAGAGATTAGCCAATTAGCCAAGATATCGTTCCATGCATTTTTATTTAGTGAGAAAATGGACTTTTGCCTCCACAAATAAAAGGGAAAAAACGGCAAGGACAATTGAAAATTTTTTTATGATTGCCCGTTTTAATTCTGTTACAATTTATTGGTTTTAGCGTGAATTAAATGTCTTAGTAAAGTAGTTTACTAACAAAAGAACAGAAAGAATAGACTTCCGCGATTCCTTTAATTAGTTCTCTTTGTATGCGACACAGACTCAGATATCAGTTGAGGCTTATTGCTTGTTGATTTTTAAGATGATGACTGAAAGTCGTTGATAGGTATTCATCTCCTTGAGAAAACAGTGTTGCAATTGAACAAGGTATTGAAAATTCTTCTATTCAATACTTCTGAAAAGTGTTTTCTTTTCTTCTAAGTCCCGAGGGCTTTGTTCTCGGCTACTAATCGCTTTTCCTAAGATAATGCAGTAAATATAGCGCTTTCTTTCATTTTAATAGCAATGTGCCGAGCAAGTTGGGTTAAATGAGCTTGAAAGATCACCCTAACTCCAATAAACCTTATAAATCCCCTGTGTAAGCAGCTTGAGAAAAGAAGGCAAAGACTTCAACTTCAGGACGATCTCCTAAATGTCACCTCTTAATATCCTCATGTCACCTTGTGAGTCAACATCACACGCTTTTAGGAAAAAGTTACCTGACCGCGTTCAATAATTAGGCAGAGCGGACAGACATCGACTGCACAAAAGTGCTCGCTTGCTGTTTTATTTTATGATCAACGTATACCTCCCAAAATAAAGCTAAGCTATCCAGTTATATTTTCGTTTTTTATTTATTGTTATCTCGTTCTGTCCGTTTATTCGAATGGCTTTATTGGACAGCAAAGTTGATTGCAAGCAATAATCATAAACCTAATAGCTCCCAAAAAATGAGAAAAGCTTTACTTTACTTATTCCTCTTCTCTTGCGTGATTTCTTTCTCTCTGTCCCTACGAGCCCGGTTTTACAAAAGCAACTACGCTTTCGAAAATTCCCTGCTATCTAGTGAATCAGAAGACGAAAGCCTCTTCCAAAATCTAACAGCTCAGTACAAATTCGACAACCCTGAAGTTGCTCTCAAACTACTTGAAATCTTCACTAAAGAAAAACCTCACAAATCAGTGCAGGATTACTACAAGCATCAGCTGAAGAGAGACCCAAACTATTGTCTTAGAGCTATGGAAGCTTTCGTTAAGAAACCAGAATTCGTGTTCAATGACGTCAGTTTCGTCTCTGACTATATCCCACACGCTTTTTTTAGAGAATCCATCATCCCTATGATCGGACACGACGCCATGCCGTATGCCTACAATCACGAAGAGGCAGGGTTCCTGCATTTAAAGCCACCATTTGACGTTGACCCATACATCACTGATATTTTCACGAAAGGCAGCCGTCAGCAGGAATATCAACTTGGTGTCTATCTGGGTTGCATAACTCAAAACTTCAACCATATTTATGGTTGCGCTCAGTTCGCAGATAAGGACCTTGTTGCCTTGAATCTCAAGATGTATCAACGCAAATACAAATGGCAGCCTGCCTGCTCTCCGGGGGATAGTTTCTTCCCTGAGACTTGGATTCTTTGGGACAAATCCGACTGCGAAAACTGGTTTGATTATATCAATTCCCCTGAATATGAAGCCGAAAAAGCCCAGAAAAACATCGTATTTATTAGAAAAATCGGAAAGGGCATGCATAGAGGCAAAGGAGTCCATCCTGTTGACAGCGAAGAGGAAGCCATTCTTCGAAGTGAGTACAACAATGGTGAATTGTGCGGTAAAAACGAGGTTAACATGATCGTCCAGAGATACGTCAGCAACCCATTGCTTGTCCAAGGACATAAGTTCGATTTCAGAGTCTATATGATGATCTCGTCCACCGACCCGCTGACGGTCTACTACCACGACGGATTCTTGCGAGTGTCGCTCTATGAGTACGATGTGAACTCTCACGTAAAAGGAGTGCATTTGACAAACACCGCGCAATCTGAAGGTGTGTTCAAGGACAAAAAGATACAAGAAATGATGGGAATGAATGAAACCGAGCTGAGAAACTTCCAGATGTGGAACTACACTCGCTTGGCTCAGTACCTTCTCGATCATGGACAGATCGAGAGCATGGTATGGATCGATGAGTATCTTCGTCCGAAGATCGAGCATGCGATGCAACACTTGGTGCGAATGGCACAGAGTGGCCTAACGAAGCGTCCGAATGTATGGGAGCTCTACGGAGTAGACTTTATGTTGGATAGCGACCTGAACCTGTGGTTCATCGAGTGCAATATCGGGCCGGTGATAAAAGATTCGAGTGAAGAAAAAGGAGTTTTTTTGAAGAAGATGTTCAAGGACGCCTTTGAGATTATCTCGGGGCAGTTGAGGTCAAGAATGAAAAGAGTGATTAAATTCATCAATACGCTTACAAACGAAGGATTTGCGACGCAAGATCTAGAAAAAATGGATATTACCGCTCTTTCCGAGAATAAAAAGATGTTCGACAGTTTGCTGAGGAATAAGATTGAGCCCGAATTCGCGATTAGTTCGGAAAATAGCTGGGTGAAAATCATTGATGAGAGTCTTGAAGGAACTGCCCGTTATAATGGAATGTTCCCTGCCGAATGTGTTGAATAAGTAGAGCCTTTGTAGTTTTTTTAATGTCTTTAGCCTTTCGCAGAAATTGGTAGTTTCGTGTATTCCACCTATATTATCTGTCGGTTTTTGGATTCCATATCTCTGTTTTGAATTAACAAGTATTCTATACCTTTAAAATTAGAGAAATCTTGCCTTTCTTTGGCTGTAGGCATTATCTATAGTAACTACGATACTTAGCTATTCAAGAAGATTCGAGGTGTTCGGATGTAAAAAAAACAGAGTATTCATAGTAATAGATAGGTAGAGTAATGATAATCAATCATATTGTATCATCAGCAACTGAAAAATAATCAAAACCCAAAAGCTCCCTCTTAAACTTACTTAAGAAAACAGACTGTCTTAAATAATTAAAGCTTTAGGGTTTGGAAGCTGGCTCTTCGACAAAGGTGATATGCCGATTGATTGGCTTTCTTTGTTCTGTAACTACCGTATCAATCTCGACAGGCTGAGTTTCTGTTTTATTTTGCACTGTTTCAATGCTTTTGTCTACATATTCGACTTTCTTTACAGATTCGCTTTTCTTCACTTCATTTTGCTTGTGTTCCTTAAGTAAGTGGTTGATCAAACTAATCGCATGGAGTTTCTGCAAATCAGAGTATTTTTCAAGCTGTGACTTTGCACTAGAAGGCAAGAAACTCGATTTTTCCTTCGTGAGCATATTGAAATAAAACACTTCTCCATCGCCTTCGTTTCTGAACTTCAACCAGCTATGACATGTCTTATATTGCTTTATTTCGTCTGGCTTAAGAGCTGCAATGAACTTCTGGCGTTTATTGCTATAGCTGTCGATCACTTTTCTGAAATATAGATCACCCGGATGTTCCCCAAACTTCAGATAGCAAATTCTTTGGATTAGTTTATCTTTCGCGGTTGTTGCTCGCAAAGCCTGTTCGAAATCAGGAGGAAGCGGCGTTGCGAGGGCTATATAAGGGATCCAAGCCAAATCAGAATCGTTTCCGTTAATTTTGAGTTTGAAACGAGCGGCCATCAGTACCAGGCTGTAGGAATGAACAGTCTTCGGAGGATTCGTTCTCTCGAGGATATCTTCATGGGATAATGAAGCTGGATCACCGAGAAGTCGAACATAATGAGCATAATATGGATTGCTTTCCTCTAAAAAGAAAAAAAATGACATTGATTACTATGGACAGAAGCGGGACTTACCTCTCTCAGTCTTTAGACGACTAAAGCTAGCAAAATCATTCTCATTTCCTGATTTAGTTGTAAGTATCATTTTATCTAATCTCAGATTATCCTGAGACTTTGGCATAGTCGTTTCTCTAGTCTCTACGTCGGTTTTTATTGCATCAAGATTGTTTTTCAGCGTGTTCTGTGCCCGGTCCGTCCTTGCGCCAAGCTTGGAGACTTCAGCCTTTGTTCTCTGTGTCTTAGTTAAGCAAATTAAGCCATAGGCTTTCAGAATTAAAATTACTGATAGGAAAAGTTCCGGCTGCTTATTATGTAAAGACCTTCCCGTTGTACTCAATTCCCGTGTTGACGAATACAGCGCCGAATTTCCTTTCACCCCGTGTCCTAGCTGAGGCAGTTTAAACGAGCCTTCTCGCTTCCCACCGGTTTCAGCCTCCAGCAGGTTAGGAGATCTTGCCGTCTGCGTGCCGAGTAGCTCCGCACGGCTTTGCGCTTCGACGCTAAACAGCAAATTCGAAGTGGACGCTGCAGGAGTTTTTCTGTTCCTCAAGTTAGCTACATTGAGCGGGGGCACGATCAAGCCGCGAGATGGGGATGAATCTCTTAATTGGCTTGAAATATTGTTGTAAAACGTTTCTCTAGGGACTTCATCGCCCAGGAAATTGATGAACATTTGCGTGTAAATATTCTTAACGAACTCTTTATTTTGGAAGAGTCGCTCTCTCAAATGAGAGATCAACCGCTGATTGTTCTGTATAAAGCGTGCTCTGAACTCCGGCATGTCGACATCACCCTCATTATTTAACGTTTCGACTTGCAACTCAGCAAATTGTTTGATCAGGAAATCGATCACGATCTCATCTAATTGCTTGATGAAAAGACGCATTTTGACATGTTGCATGAAATCTGTTGTTTTATTAGTGACTTTTGACTTCCCGCTCGCCCCAGCAGCAGCGGGGTGAAAATGACGGTCCGTATGGAAACCTCGTTGAGTGCTTGCGAAATTTTTATTCGTAGACGCTCGGATTGGCAGGACAGGTCGACGAAATTCTGAAGCGTCAGTTTCTATTCTTGGGTTGAAAAATAGGCGATTATTGGATTTTGTATGAGATTGCTGGGTCTTCACGCCCGACCTTCGGCCATCAGGGGAGGAGCCGTGAAATTTGCTTGCGACCTAGAGTCAATCGAATTTAAATGAATGCCACTGGAATTTCCTAGTACCATGTAATTCAGCGCGTAATCGACGTTCTTTTCAGCTGGAGACATTTCTCTCTAAGTAAGAGGAAAATTAAGCATTAATGCATGATGGCTATGAGCAAGTTACCTCGTAAGGGTCCCGTTTCTTCTGCATCCTGTAGTTCCTCTCTTTCGATCGAATGCTTTCAAGTTCTTTCCAGTCTTTGGCATTTACTTGCTCTACAAGAATTAGATTAAACTCATAATATATGCAAAAATTACTGTCTAATTCAAGCAAATTCACGCTCGCTAGCACATCGTACAAACTGGGCTTGTGAATATTCACGTTCACGCCTTCAGGAACAGGCTCTTCCTCCTCAGTGCCTTCAGTCACCGTCTTCTGGATCGAAACCTCTGTTTTGCTTTTTAAAACGTCTTTACTATGCTTCCGCACCATACGCAAGTAATCTCCGATTGAACCACCATCTTCACTAATTGATTCATAAGAATCCATTCTGATACTTGGTGACATTTGCCGCCTTTGCTTGGTGAAGGAGTTTGTTCCTCCAGACAGGTCCCTCGAAGGGTTCTTCATTTCGACAGGCACTCGTTTCTTGATCTTTTCGCCGTTTGGACCGATCTCCTCGACTTCTTTATAGCCGTAATAATGTTGCTGTTGTTTCGTATTGATTTTGTTTATGCTCTCTTTCCTGGAAACAACTTTTCCGAATTCGTCTAGCACCTCATCACCAACGCTCTCACGGCTCTTGATTAAAAGACGACTCTTTTTCTTCTTCTTTGCTTTAGTTCCTTTCGACTCTTTGCCTTTGTCGCCAACACTTCGTTCAGTGGTTCCTTTATCTGTTGCAGTATCTCGGATTTTCAAGCCATGTTTCCCAGCTTCCCCGCCTTTAGATTCACCTTTCGATATTCTAAGGTTTATTTCGCCTTCCTCTTCATCCTCACTGGTCTCTTCTTCTTCCTCTTCCTCCTCTTCTTGACCCTGAGGCTCCAATTTTTTCTGCAATTCAGCAAGGTTAACGAGTGATTTTTTGCTGCTCTCGTCATCATTGTTCACCCATTTGATCCCAAGTTTCTGCGCGAGCGTCTGCCGCACGTACCCTTGAGCGTCAGCTTTTTGGGCCAGTCCGCCTTGTTCCTTATTCGCCTCGCCTCTATTCGAAATATTGAGTCCTTCCCATTTCCCCAACGAGATTCCATGTCCTTCTTTCAGCCTGTCGAGCATCTGATCCTTTGTATTTTTTTCTATAGCATTAGCATTTGAAGTTGCATTTGAGTTGCTTTGTTGACTTAGTGTTTGTGTACCGCCTTTCTTCACATCAGCCGCTGAGGTCACCTTCGCTTGGTCCTGCTGTGCGTGCTGCGAAGCGCCTGGGCCGGCTTGATTCAGTTTCCTTTCAGTTGGTTCAGGGGTTCCTCTGGAGCTAACGCCTTGATTAGAACCTAACGAATTCACCTTTTCAAGAGTTCCCAAAGATTTCAGCTTAGTATCACCAGCTAAGCTCGTCGTCGAAAGCGTATTAGCATTCCTATTTAGGCCTTGGTGGTGCTGCTTGGTTGATTCTAGCGCGGTTTTGGAGGCCGTTTTAGTAGCCCCGTGAGACGTTTTCTTCCCTAACGTTAGAGATCCTGGCTGTTTCTCCTTCTCTTTTTCCTTTTCTTTCTTCGCTAATGCTTTCTTCTGAGCGTCACCCATCATTTTATCATAATCCAAATCATCGATGAGGTCAGTGTCGCCGTACTTTTGCTCAAAATCAAATATCATTTTAAGAAACTCCTTTTTCCCTTCTTTCTTAAAGAGTCCTTCGTCTTTGAAACCATCCGCTGCTGTTATCAGTTTCCGAGGATTGCGGATCTTTGCTCTTCTTTCTTTCGCTGATTCCGTCGTGATATCTGACGCGTCTGAGTCTTCATCCCCTTCGTCTTTCTGCTCGCCTGATTTCTGTGCGTAGCGAGTCATCAGCCGAAACTTCTTCAATAGATGTGCGTCTCCGCCGAAATTCAGCTCGCCCAAACCTGCTGAAAAGTCGAAAGGACAATAAAACAGGATGTCTAACAGATCCGCCTTTGAAACCTCGCCACCGATCAGTTTTGTTAGCTTGCTGAGGTTGTAGCCTTTACGTTCAGCCTAATACCACAAAATTAATTGCTGCTATCTCAAGGAAGTGCTACCATAGTGGGATCCTCTTGCAATACCTCTTTATGAGACAGGAAATATTCAACGAAATGCTTTGCCTCTTGCATGAGGATACGTAATGCAGTTTCTTCCGTGTATTTGCGAAACAACGTTTTGATAAGCGTTCCATCCTTTTTAAATTTTGACATGTTGTCATTCTTGATTCTTTTTCGAGCTTCTTCGACGCACTTTTTCAACTCGTCGAGATGTGGATACTCTTTCACGGCTTTCTTGCGTTCATGGTTCACCCAGAAGGACTGGCCGTCGACAGTTTGGCGGAAAAACCATCGCTCGTCTTTATCTTTCTCTCGGACAAAGTCCTCAATGACCACTAGGAAAATTCAGAATTCAAAGCCCGTGAAACACTCTAGAATCTTACTCATTAGGTGCACCTCAAAGTTCACATCAATCTTTAGCTGGTTCGCAAGCTCGAGCAAATGCGCGTCTCTGAAATCTTTACTCCACAACATGATTAAGCACAAATAAAGCGAATTTTTCTCACTTGGATTCGTTTCTTTTTTCTCAAATCTGCGATGTCCCGCCCTCGGAGAGCTCGCCTTTGCGAGCATACTGATCTTTCCAGGATTACTCCTCGCACCTGGGTTTTCTTCATTCTGATGAAATAGCCCCCCGACATCGACCTCATAGCCTCTTTCTAAGGCGTCATGGAACGTCATACGTGAAGTCGCCGAAAAAGGTAATTGGAGGTCATTTTTGGCTAATTCCCTGAGGTAAGAGATGACATCTTTCACCCATAGGAAGCAGGGATGGACTGTCAATTTCGCGCCGGTGCGAAGATCCATGTAAACGTTGGTTTCCTGCTCTGGGTCGAAAGTCTTCGTCCAAAGCTCTGGCAGAGGCATCGACGCGTAAGTACGCAAAGTCCAGAATAAATAAGCCTCATTGCGGAAAACTCCGAATAATTTCGCTGCGTCTGCGACATCGTTGGGCTCACACTAGTAATTTCTTAACTATACAGCATAGAAGAGAGCTCACGTGTAAATATTCTTTTGAAGATTCGATTGCCGGCGGGATTTGAATAAGTTTCTTTCCATAGAGATTGCGGTAGAAGTCTCTGTATTCCTGCAACACTTTCTCCGTGACTTGAATGTTATCGACCTCGTTCGCTTGCGCCTGAACAGCCTTTCCCCTGTTCAACAATTCCTTCAATCTCTCATACCGTTCTTTGGATTTTCCCTCTTCCATTAGAGCCAGCGTTTCACTCGTTCCTTGCCTAACTGTTTTATCATCTCTTGCGTGCCCTGTTGCATTGCCGGGAATCATACATCGGAGCTTTGAAGCAAATTACCTTTTAAAACTTGGTGCGATAATGTTGATCCAAGCACAATAGCCTGTTGCGGCGCTTTCTTCCCTTTCTTTTTATCATCTTTCTTTTCGAAGCCGACCACCTGCATTTTCTCTTTATAGGCCTTTAAGAAGTTTTCTGCGCTATTACGACCCACCTCTTCTGATCTACCCACGCATTATATTCGAGTTGCATAACCGTCTATTTTACTTCAAGATGTCGCTGAAAATTGCTCTGAACTTATTGATAAGAGGGTGCCTGGTAGTTGTTACGTTTTCGCTCTCGTTATAGTAAATCGCTCTCCCGTCAGGATCTTCTTCTTGTATCCATTCTGGTGGAAGCTCCAAATTAATTACCTAAAGCATCGAGATTGTCGGCTGTGAATAAAAGAAGTGTGTTACTTGCTCAAGAAACCAGCCGTATTTATGTTTTTCGTTTTCGTAGTCGATGCCGATTTGTACAGCGAGCTCTGCTCTTTCCTGAGGGCAAGATAATTAGCGGTTTAGCTAGAAGGCTGGGTTACTCGTTCTTGTCGAGAGATATATTCATCTTCCGATCGCACAGAGTATCGCGAAGTTGAAACATCTCCGTAGTTTTGGCTGGCTACGGGATTCCTCCCGACGTCTCTTGATTTGACCGAAGTCCGGGTTGGATTTGGTAGAAGTGAAGACATGAAATTTATTGCTGAGGTGTGAAACAGCTGATCGACTTAATTATTGATAGTCTAATAAATCGGATGAAAATAAAAAATTAGTACATGCCGTGACTGAGTATTCACTTGTTTGTAACAGATTCTTGAGAAAGAGGATTCTCACGACTGAACGGCTAATGTGGAGTAGTCCGGCAGAAAGTAATAGACATTTGGATTTCTTTGAGTTTTAGACGACCTCATAGATATCGATTTATTTTTTGGTGTAGTTAGTTCTCTTGATGGATTCAAGGGAGGAGAATTAGGTGTCTGTTTCTCGACTGCAAAATATGTTAATTGATAAAAAATATTTTTACAGTAGGCTAAAATTCGAGATGGATGAGTAAAATTCTCGCGATTTTTCTTTGTTCTCTAAATTGACGAGACTGAGGAAGTGGTTTGATTAATAATAATACATTGCTAGCAACTTTTGTTTTTTGTTTTTCTTGATACCATATCAAAATTACATTACAGAAAAATATCCTGAGCAGTATTGCTTTGCAACTAATTCCTTCTACCTGGATAGGGCTGTGAAATGTGCTCTTGGAGAGCAATATTCGTGTCGATGTCAAGGAAGAAGAACCCGAAAAATATGCGAAACTTTCTCAAAAATTCGGTTTTACGACAATCTTCGTTATTTTATTTTTCAATATCACGTACCTGAAATAATATTACAAATCACCAAAAAAGTTCGTAATTATAGAATTCAATGCGATCAGGAGCTTCTTTCGCCGAATCTGTTGAAGAACTCAGAAAATACTCCATTAAACATAACACTGCGAAACCTTTCAGCGATAAGGACACGATAACTTGGCTAACTCGTGGAGGATGCGTCGTCAAGACTAAAATCGGGTATATTCAATTCGGAATGCCACCAGAAACCATCAAAGACACTATCCTTCTCGGCTCAGAAGTCCCTACATATTACGTCCTAGCCACAAAACGCTTCGACGTCAATGCCCGCCTTAATATCAACGAGTTTGAGTTCCCAGCTTACTTCAATCTTTTCATTAAGAAGAAGAAAGCTTGTTTTATCACTACGCATGAAGGGGAAAAGGCCGTCAGGCAAGTCTTTAGAGAAACGCTTCTTGGGCCAGAGAATTATGACGTAAGACCATTCGAAAGAAGCGATTATATCAATTAAAATAGGGATTTGAAGACGAATTCGATAGCGGCTATGATAAAGAGCTGATTCCAGACATGAAGAAGGAGGCAGCCTACTTTGCTGGCAAGTTATCAATCGATATGCTCATTGATTTCCTTATTTTCAATGAAAAAAGTACACAAAACAATTCCTTGGGCTGAGTAACTAATAAATGGTATTATTATTGCTACAATAGAGATGGTGGAAATAAAAGATGGTGTTGCAGTCAAGAAAGGCGATGAGACTTTCATCATCATCGAGGATGGAAAAGAAATCGCGATAATCCCCGATAAAGTCGAAATCAACCAGCCTGAGATTCTCAAAGACTATAAAGCTTTAAAATCTCTGCATAACACCGACCTATTCGCTGTTTCTAACGTGGATGTTGAACACGTCAAAGGAGGGTACTATGTAGAAAACTTTACTCCTGTCGTGTTCAAGGTGCCTACCCTCGGAATAACAGTTCTGGGCTCTTCACATGGGTTCGATCCTCATGGTAGTACCTCTGGGATGATAATATGGGTCAATGGAAGGTATTTTGAAACCTTTAAAAAGATATTTCAGCAATGATCATATATACTAGAGGTATAGCACTGGATCCACCGCCTTACTCGCTTGAAAAGCTCAGAGCGATCGGAGTGCCAAGCGGGGTGATCGATTACGTTATCATATCTCATTGCCATGGAGACCATGACGCTGGTGCGCTGCAGATAATTCTCGACCATAACAAAGTCGAAGTGATCAGCACACCTACGATCATGGGATCTTTCCTGAGGAAATACACAGCGATCACGAACATATCGATAACGAATTTGAAGAAGCTTTTCGTTTTCAGACCCATTAAGATCGGAGCGCCACTTCATCTCAATGGCGCGGTGTTCAAATTTGATTACTCCTTGCATTCGATTCCTTGTCTGTGTTTCAGCGTGAAATTCAATAACAAATCCATTTTCTTTTCCGGCGATACGCTCTATGATCCTCCTAGGTAAGCTATCAATTAATTGTCGTGTTACCTACAAATGTGCGTATAGACTGGATGATCTGGTGAAATTAGGCGTTCTTTCCCAAAAGCGACGCGACGCGATGGTTAACGGTCGTTTCGATCATGACATCGTGTTGCATGAGGCCGGTGTCCCGCCGATCCACACACCTCTTAGCGTATTCAAAGAGCTGTCACCTGAAGTAAGTCTCCTCTACCCTCCTCAACCTTCTTATCAATCTCAGCAAAAAGAGAGAGTGTACCTCTACCATATAGCACATAAAGACCTTCCTCCTGATCTCAAAGGCGCGAAGACCGGCATTGAGAATACGCTTGTGCTAGACGTTAAAGAAAACAAGCTCCTGGCTGCTTATAAGAAATTAGATATCATCTCAAGCATCGATATCTTCCAAAACCTCCCGCTGAGGAAGGTTAGAGACTTGCTCGAGTCCAGCAAAGTCGAAAAAGTCAAGGCAGGAGAGTTGGTCATCAAAGAAGGCGAAAAAGGGGAGAAATTTTATATTATCGCCGAAGGAATTGTACGCGCTTTCAGTGAGAAAATCGGGTATGAGAAAATCCCCAAAACAGCAGTTGCTCACCTTGCTTTGCGATAAAAATAGCTTTGAAAGGTATTATGAAGTCGGAGATTATTTCGGAGAGGCTGCATTGAAGAAAGGAGCTATGAGAATCGCCAAGTATTGAATTCATTCAAAACACCTTTATCCTAAGCAACTTTCCCACACCCAATAGTGTCCAAGCGATGACGGATTTGATACTATACAGCATCCACAGAGACGATTTTTACTTCATCTTTGGAGAGGACTCAGGGTCTTATGATGGCATTACCGAACGATTTATTCGTCTGAATCAAAAGCGGCAATCCTCAAAGCTTATTGCTACTATCGCCAAGTGAATTTTTCCCTGGAAATACTTGATTGTTAACTCTATTTAAAAGGAACTCTTTGCTAAACGAACTTAACAGAGCTCAGAAAGTTCAGCTCGAGCTCATCGCTACCGAGAGGAACGTAAAAGAAGGGGAGGTTCTGTGGAAAATAGGAGATAAACCAGAATTTGGGTTCCTTATTCAAAAGGGAGATTTTGAAGTGGTGAGACAAAGCTCGCATGGAGAGGAAGAAGAATGCTCTTCTGGGACGTTTATCGGCGATTTCCCTGCTATGATAAGAGGGACCAACTGCACCTGCTCGGTGAAAGCGCTGAGCAAAGGGATCATTTACTCTATCTCGAAGAAAGATATTTTACATCTCCTTGAGGAAAATCCTAAATTGTTAGTCATATTCTCTACTCTACAGCTTTTCGAGTAAATTTACTCATTAGTTGTGCGTTATTCATAGAGAGCTATGGTGAGGTCAGATGAGCCTAGACTTCCATAGCAAAGACATGAAATCAAATTGATTCGGTTGAAATTGTTGCTTATTATAGCAATTCTACATGGGATGAGATATTCACATATTAAAGATTATTCTAAGATATTTTATCGATTAAAATGAAGGCTTTGAAAAGGATTTTCTACAAGTCTCAAGCGGCAGTGATCAAAATCGAAGGAAATATCGACTTTTTACAGTAATTCTTTGGACAAGATGAGCGCCTAATCTCTTTTCCAAAGAACCGCGAGAGTAAGGAACAGTCTGGAGAGTATCGATCTTACATTGACGAAAATCCTCGCGGTTGTCGTGAATTCGAGCGGTATTATCAATTCAGAAGCGTCTATATCATCTCACGGGTTTAAGGCGGATCACCTGTCCAGTGCGAAATAATCGCCAACAATCTGAGGAAATTTAGGAATGAAACGAACATTCCAGTGTATACCTTCGCTGATGAGAAAGCGATCTCTGGAGGATATTATATCCTTTCGATGGGTAGCTCATCTCTTTACCATAATCACTCAGCATTGTTTAATGAAGGTGATAAAGTATTTGCAGATACCTCGTCTCAGCTTGGAGGCGTGGGCGGCAGCATTAATCTTTACAATATCGAGGAGCTGGTCAAGAAATCGAAAGTGAAGATAGACCAATTTGAGTCTTATGAGTAATGACGATTTGCAAGTTGTTTCCTTAAACTTTGCCGTAAAAGCGACTTGATGGTAAAGCGTTTCAGCATTCTTCAAGACAATATCACTGAAGAAACGAAGGATTTCGCAAAGGAGCTCATCAAAAACTCAGATGAGGCTCTAAAAGCCCACATTCAGAAAACACGGAACCAGGCGTTCAGCTCTGTAATTTGATGAATTGAGAAAATGTTTTGCTTATAGATTTACAGAAAGGAGCTGATTTAAGAAAAATTTTTACAGGAGAGGTATTTCTAGGGAAAGAAGCCGTTAATTATGGGTATCATATCATATTCCTGCTCGGTGTTTTATTTTAGTCTGCTAGCCTTGTCGATCATCTTGGATCTTGCGACCTAGTTCTATATAGAGAATTCCCTGAAGCAAAGATTGTGGAAGCGTCGACGATAACTCGCAGGGAGGACCTTCCTCGCTTTTCGAAAGACATGATTAAATTCGTAACCTCAGGTAAATCTAACCTCGAAGAATACTGGCTTATTGTTTCTTTCAATCAGAGATCTTTCTGCTCATTGTTATATTGTATATACTCGATAAAGTTGTGGAGGTTTGGCTGCTGTGGATTGGATATCGCGCGGTCGTTCCGGAAGAAGATAAAAATGCCAGCAAGCCTGAAGAGAAGAGTGCAGAAGTTAAAAACCCAGCGAAGAGTAAATGAAAACCCCAGCACGACAAGAGAGAAACGCTATCGCCTTTAGAAATTCAAAATTACTTTATTTGTATGAAAATAAACTCTCATTGATGCATGATCTTAAAGGTTGTTAACAACTGCCATCAAGAGCAACTTCTTCAACCTTCTTTATCCATATCGTTAACTGCTAGGAATAGGTTGTTAAAAAATAGGTAGAAGCGAATTGTTTGTGATCGTCTTTATCCAAATTTTGAAGCCAAAAGGCCTATTCACTTATTCACAGTAGATTAGATGTAGCGAATACTTTTGTTTCCTTCTTCTTGGTAATAAAAATATAATATTAAACCCTTTGTTGATTAATTGATGCTGGATACAGTTTTTATCCTCCGCGCCGTGATTTTACTCGCATTCCTATACGTGGTTAATCTGCTGCTGAAAGCCTATTACATCAAGCAGGGGATCGAGCTGAGACCTAAAGCCTTCGCGGTCTCTGAAAAGAAGGTGTTTGTTGATATTTTGCCAATCAAATACGAATTCACCACTCGCGTTCAGGCAATGCTCAAAGATTTTAACAAATCCAATGAAAAAAGTAATACACATCTTGCTGCAACAACTGACCCTTCTTTCATAGAAATCAAAGCTCTTCCAGAGGAGCAGCTTAAAAAATTACTCGAATTAGAAACCCGTTTCCTCAAAGAAATGCTCTGCTATACCGATTTTGATTATATGAACCAAGTTTCCTTCAACCGCTATTTTACGAAGCTCCAAACGCTTCTACAGCAAATAGTTGATTTAGCCTCGAATTAGATTGCAATGGATAATAAATTGACTCGAATACAACTCATTCGCTGTTGATTTTCGAAAATGTGCATGTGTATTTCTCAATGTATTTACCCAATGGCAGAATTTTCATTTACCTAGTTAAATTGAACTCACTTTAACATGATACCCTAAAATTGGTGGTAAAGTTGAGCTAAGACTATTGAGTTAAATCCTCAGTGATATTTGACTGTGTGATTTGATAAGATAAGCATCGGTTAGGTCCATAGGAAGAATTCAGCAATCATAAAAGGAGTATGTTGGCAAAGGGCTTCTTTTACAAAATACAGAATTAGATGCTAAATTGGCTAAAATACATAGATAAATCGGCTTATCTAAGCTGTAGGAGACAATTTGAATTGTTTTCTAAGATTAGCGATCTCGTCAAGCAACTCTTGCTTCGATTTTTGCGACAGCTTCTTCTCCAAATTTGGATCTCTGACATGTGGTTCTGGAATCAACTCTTGCTTCTCGACCTGAAAAACTCATTAGAGCGGCTTCATCAGAGAAGTATCTTACAAATTCAGGTGCCAGGGCCTTTTCTCCAAGGAATCTTCTCGCAAAGTCCTCCGTCGTTGCTTTAGACAGTTTATTCTAAGTATGATGACCTTTAGCAAACGCTAATAAAAGGAAAGCTTACTTCGATCTGCTTGAAAGATGCTTCTAAATCCTCTTTTTTCTTGCTAACATCGAGTTCTTCTTGATGAATGGCTCCTTCTAATTTAACTGTTTTTTTCTCCAATTTTTCAAGCTCTTCGATATTTTCTCCCTCCTGCTCAAGCTGCTTTTGTTTCAGAACCTTGGAGTATGCTTGGGCTTTCATTATGTTGATCTCTTCCTTATTTGGCATCACTGGCATGAAGTCGATGTCCAAATCTTGGACTTGAGAATATCCTTCACGGCTAGGTTCAATGGTAAGACAAAATTCCTATGAAAGCGGTTTACTCGAATTCTTCTGGGTCTTCTTGATGATAAGCATCCTCGTAGGTAGGAGAGTCACCCTAATACAGCTCTCTTAGCTCCACGAGCGAGAAATAAAGCGAATTACCTTCTTTTCTTTGATGTAAATGCCACCAGTTTCGATATTAACTTTGGTAACAACAAAATCTTCAATATCGTCCATGAGAGTCGTTAAGCTCTTTCTATCGGTTGGCTTGAGGGGACCGAACGTTGGAAGAAGACCTGTGAGCATAATTTCAATAAGCCAAGCCATTATAACTTTTGAGTTTACAGTTATGTCTCGCACGTTTAATAGTTTTCACAACTTTCTTCTGCTCTTCTCTTGTTAAGAAATTCTGATATTGATTCTTGATCGTGCCAGTTGAAGTCAAGAACTCTGTAAGGAGCTCAGTATTTCTCCAATGGACGTCATTCCAGTCGAGATCTCTATATTTCTTATAAAAAAAAGGCCTTCAAACCACCAAAGTTACCTGTGACCTTGTGATCTGATGGCGTATTTTTTCTTTGGTAATGGAATTGCCATATTGTCATGATCTAGGAAGAATCACAATGAGTTTTATCAGCTACGATCAATAGCTTTATAAGGTACCAATGAGGTCGTATTCTGGAGGGTTCTGCTCGACATCGAATTGTGCAAAGTATTTGCCCGAGTCAAACTTCTTGAAAGTAGTGTTGGTCTCTTTGATCAATCTTTTTTCATGGATTTACTACGGCTCAAGGGGCCAAAGTCTTACTGTGTTTTATGGTAATTGTTCATTTGGTGTGCATGAAGAGCTTTTGTTTTGTCCTGCGCCACGGAAGGGTCAGGGCCGATGTCTTGTCTCAACGCAATATCAACGATTTTCGAAGCTGTGAACTCGCTGTTAGGAGAGAACAGGATTTCTCTGGCGAGTCTGTTGTTTTTTATATGCTGGAAGAAAGGATCGTGTTTCAATGGAACTCCGCCCTGCTCAAACGTCGCAATCAAATGAGTTTTACAAGTGATGATGATGGTAAGAGACCTGTCGATTTTCATATAAAATTTCCTCTCGAGAGAGTCCGGTGTCTTCCAATTGCTGCAACTTGTAATCCACTATCGCATGGACCTATTGAGGTTAGTACTGCGGAAACAATGCGTGTACTTTTTCTTTCTGTTCAGGAGTCATGTCTTTGAAAGGGCCAGATGGAGATCTCATACCCGAAACGAACGTTTGTGACTATCAAATGCAAAAATCAGTTTGTTGGCAACTGAAACGAATGGATGTAGATCAATACGTTTTTGTAATAGTTGTCCTCGAAGCTTCTCTCTTCGCTAACACGCTCTTGATAGCTGCAGTGCCATTTTGAGAATTACGGAGTCAATATATTGATATTACAGTAATGAGCTGATAAATGGTGGTTCTTTGGTCTTTCGAGGGATCTTAGTCAAAGGTTTGTTTTCAGCTAAGTGCGGGAAGGCTCTATCGAATTCCGGATTCTCGTATAATTCTTTTCGTAGTCTTTTCTTCTTTGAGGTATAAGAGGATTGACCTATTATGGAAATGATTGGAAAGGGAAGTTGAGTCAAGAGGATGTCATGGGTGTGGAATTTACGAGGTTCCTCGCTTTTAAAGTCCTGAGAGAAGCAAAAGAATTTTGAATCTGGGAGATTCTTGGCTGCTTTGCGCAACAAAACTCGTATCATGTTTGTATTAATCTCCTTAGATCTTACTAAAGAAATAATTTATCTCGTTTAAATATATTTGCGGCTTTGATTTCAAAACCTTCATTTTGAAATCTTTGTTTGCTTGTGCATCGGTGCTAAGTTGGAGTCTCTGTTATTGAAAGAGTAAATTTTACAGAAAGTGTTGAAGCCATGAGCAAACTAATATAGATATTGAAATTTTTTGCAAATTGTTACAATTATCTGAACACCATTTTGAAGAAAAAGGAAATAAGTGTTCTAATTTCTATAATTTTTACCATTTGGACCATTTTGTATGAATGTTTTTCGAAAGGTTGCGCTCACTTCAAATCTCTTATCATTGCTATTATGGAGCTAATTCATTTAAATCTACCTCAATTGAGATTTAGGCAGCGGCATTTGAAATATCATTCTGTTAGAAGAAAAAAAATAGTTGGAGAAAATATCAAAATCGGTGAAAATGTAGTACAAGGAAAATTTTTTTTCTTTCAGTCTGCAATTATTTTCAAATAAACAGGTCGAAATCAGCATTCCTTCGAAATAACAATACAAAACTCCTCAGCTCTCTGTCGAGGCCCTTCTATAAAATCATAACAGGTGTAAGACAGCTGGTTTTGAGAAGATGATAGCGTAGATGAACTTCAATTAAAACCTGAACTCATTTGATTAACTGCACTGCTGATTCTTCAGCAAAATCGTAAAACTTTTGTAGACAAATCAAACAGTAAAAGTCAAAAGAGCAAAAGTAAGCAATACTCCGGCTTCAATGCATAAACTCACTCAAATCAAGTGCTAGGCACAATGGGACACGTTTGGCTGGTTCTATCAGCAATGGGCACAATATATATGGTAATAATTCGGTTTCAATTGAAATATAAAAGCAATAATCAACTCTTATTTGACTCATTCATTTGCTTACTCCTCTCAACGCACCCTCAACTCTTTCAGGCTTTCATAGGTATTCTCGCGGCTGCCGGATCAAGAGGACTGCCCAAGCCAGAAAACGTTACGAACACTACTTGGTCTTTCATGGGATCATCGCTGGTAATCACTTACATCCAATTATTTCGGCTCCCTTACATACTAACTCCTTCTCTTTTTGTGAGCAACAAATTTTTCTCTTTTTTTGAATTTCCTGTCATTGGCTCACCGTTTGCTTCAAATAGTTATATCTCGCCATATTCATCTACCTCCTTTACTTGAAATACAAAGATCAAATCCAAGCTCGTTCAGGAAAATCTGTGAGACCTCTTCCACAACAGTACAGCTATTTTCAAAACCAACTTTAATGAAATCATTTAATTCAACAGACCAGCAGGAGATAGCCCAGTTAATACATCACAATCCGCAATCAATAGAACAGATGTTGAGTTGATGGACTCTGGGAGACCTTCTGTACTTCTATAATCGTTTCATAAATCGGAAAAATATATTTGATGCCTTCGTTATCATGATAATAATGCTGAGTAAATTTTTGCCCTCAGATGTGTCCTCAAGGAATTGATTTTTTATGTATTCCAACATTCATTTTTTCAGAAGGAAAAAATCTCGATTATTATTGTTTAATCGCTTATCTAGTCGTAATCGTAGGGCAATATGAACGTAGTTTGTTATTTCTTTGATTCCGGAATTCAAATTGCAGTGGAATTTGTATATTCAACGCGCTAACTGAACCCGTTGACTTTCCTTTAATCACTTAAAGAAATTTATAGACTTATGCAATTAGTAGATGAAATCCAATCCAATTTAAATTAGATTTTTCAGCTTATTACCCTGACGGGTTTCTTCATTCGGTTCAGAGCCTCTTATCTGATTTCTCTCACTATTAAGTCATCACAGAATCGAATGTTCTGCAATTGATCTTTCAAGAATTTGAAAATTCGAGGCAAAAATTATGAAGTTTGTTAATCATTTGATAAGCCCTTTACCAAAGAAATTTAACTGAATCATCAATTGAACTTTGAATATTCAATAATGTATTATGCTTCCCAACAGGAAGCTTGCTTTTTTCGGAATCGCAGAGATTTATCCTTCAATTATATCCCAATAATTTACAGAAATTAAAAATCAGAAATTAATTTAGATTGTTACGAAAGCTTGAATAGGCATGGTCTACACAAGAATCCTCTACAATAACATCAAGGAATACACTCCAAACTTCATCAAGACTATTCCTTATGCCCAGACCGTTAAGCCAGTCCTTGGTGAGCCTAATCTGGTTTGACGCACTGCTAATTCTGTCTGCTTAGGAAAGAAGCCTCAAGTCGTCTCTAAGTTCATGGCCGACCCAAAAATGAAGTCATTCTGGAACTTCTTCACTCACCACGTCAGAAAGCAACCAATGATCTGGCAATTTTTCATTCTCGGCTGTAAGTTTGCCCTCGAAAACTCGCATTAACACATTTTTCCATCAGGCACCTTTGCCTATACTTCCCTTTGCTACTGGCCTTGGCTTATCGTCTACCAATCCAACAATAAAAAGGTAAACTTAGTTCCTGGACTTGAATTTGATGAGTTTTTTAGAGATCTCTTGATTACGCCATTAAGATTGAAAAGGAATACAAGAGAAGCCAACAGACTGAAGAAGAAAGCGAATAATTACAACATTTTCAAGCTTCTCGGGGAAGGCAAGGCGCTGGCAGCTGAATGCCGAGAGTTTTATGCATAGTTGTAACTATTATTGGCAAGATCTTGTTGTTCCCTTTGAAATTAGCAGACATACTGGTATTATTAGCGAGTATTGCTTTCTGCATCAACATCTACAATAAAAAACATTCTTAAGAACTTAAGAAAGGTTTTCAAACAGTTCCAATGGTAGAAGAACTAATATAGAACTTTTCAATGCACAATAGAAAATTCAAAAGAAGGAATTGGACCTGAAATGATTTGAATTTTGGGTACAATTAGAGTAATTTGAAGTGAATAGTGCTAAATTAATGAGACAACTCTGTAGATAGATGCCTGGTGAGTAAATGTGAATGCTTACAAGTGTTGAAATCATAAAAATCCTTGATGTGAATACATATTACCTTTTTCATGCAAAGGTGCTAGTATTTTTTTCAAGGAACTGCTGAATAGGTGAAAGCTAACGATATGTGAGAGAATATTGAGCAAAACGCGCCTCGAAACGAGGACTATTAAGTTTGAATAATAAATAAAGAATTTTATACAGAATGAAAATTCGAATTCTCTGTTGAAGAATTGCAAAGAAAAACTTTCAATTCTCTGACCAAGAGCTTTTCTCATCATACGTCGGAACAAAAACTAAATGAATTTTTTATCACTGAATTCTGAAAAATCTTCATTTGGTTGATTAGTTAGAATAATTTGAATTGTTAATTTGCCAGTATTCTGGCATACTGAATCACAGAGCCTCCATTATTTCTTTCAAAGAGTCGTTCTTCTCGAATGAACCCATACTATATAAACTTAATATTTTTTATGGAAGAGTTAATATTCTCGCCCGTTGACTTCTTATTGCTGGTAGATTGGCGCAGGATGCGATCGCCAATACTTCCTGTTCCATTAAATTTCTTCACAAATGCTTTTCTATTTAAAACAAATTTCTAATCGATATGGCCAGGGGTCGCTTCCTTCATTTAAATGTGAATCACATAACAATTCTTATTGCTTATTAGAAGAAATAGCCATTGTTCCACAATAGTTTTAGCACAATTACAAATCTCTTATCGTAACCAAATTTAAGAGAAGAAGGCCTTCCAAGCTTATTCTTTGCATTTTATGGATAAATGGGTTTCCATTCGCAAATTAAGCAAATTAAGACCTGTTTCCAGAAATAAATCATTTCGGATTCACTTCTTAAGAATCAGTAAGAATAATTTTATATATTTTTTTTGAAATTGCACAAAACCATCTGTTTGCTCAAATGAAGCGACTCAGCTTAACATTCAAAGACGACGACTCTCAACCCCAGAGCAAAATGAAAAAATACGAACAAGACCAATATATTTACAGCGAACCCACATTCACTGATAAATGTCAATACTATGCAACCTTGGTGCGAAATTCACATACCTGAATGAAATACTTTCTGTCTCTTTACGACAAAAACCACGAAAAGGAGCTCCCTCCGAAGACCAAGAAACGCCGAAACCAAGCAGAATCAGTCGTCTTCTGGTCATCGCTCACCGGCCGAGCCTTCGGAGCGGGTCTTCTTGCTACACAACTAACTATTCTTAACGGACCTCGAGTCAATCCCCTCAGAGATCTCGGTATGCTCGGCGCTACCATTGCAGGGATTTACTTGATGGATTCATTGCCTTTAGCCTTCTATTGGCCTTATTTCGAAGATACCTTGATTAAACGAGACGACATGGGTGAACTTACAAAGGATCCTTATTCTTCCGCAAATCTTAACAAATATAAGGTGTGGTATTACAAGCGGCTTTACTAGAAATTAACACTACCGCTCTACTAAATCACAATTTAATAAGAGAAAGGCATAATTGTCTTTCCAATAATAATATAAGAGATAATATATATATTGATACTTATCCAGAGCTACTTATTATGTAAGCCTAATACTCTTTTATAATTCAATAGTAATATTGGATTCGATAATTTATCATCTTGCACTTCAATAAATACATACTACTCACAAAATTGTCCTTTTATCCTAGATCCACAATGCCACTGTGACAAAGTAAGAGTAATGCAATTCTGTTGGTTAATGGTTACCCTGGACGTAATGCATTTTTGTGAAAAAGACTCGATAATTTGGATCCGGTTTTGAAATTTCGATTAAAATAGTCCTGAAATTCGGCGCTAATAAGGAAAATAAATTTCCTAAATATCATTTTCACAGTTCGCTTGCAAATAAAAAACATCAGCACGTAGAAGATGCACGAAGTCACTTATATAGTTGGATCGGTTGTTCTGGCATTTTCACTGTACATTATCTACAAGAAACTTGAGCAAATGTAAAAAGCGCGTTTCCAAAAAAGACAATGATGTAACTTCAAACCTAGGGAGAAAGAGCGACTTTACGTCCCGCCTTCAAACAAGCGAAGAAACTCTCGCGAGAGAAGAAATTTTGGAGAAATAGATGGAAAAGACAATCTGAAGCAGGAAAATGAAATGCAAATCGATGAGAAAGGAGTCTATCCATGGCAGCATAACGATAGTTCAACTGATTATCCTTCAGATCAGTTTGGGACATATAATGGTAGGTGTTCCCCCTTCGCAGTTCCCTGAAACGATAATGATAGGGACGGATAATGGGCCTAACTTGTTTATGCCTACTGAGCGGTCTCCTGCTAGGAATACGTATTGGCGCAATGCCAACTGGCTTGAGGATAACTATCTCAGACGCTCTCCGACGCCGTATCAGCTGACTCCTAATGGGAATGAACCGAGATATTACTATGAAGGTGGAAGAAATAGACACCATGGCTCAGCACAGGTAATTTCTAAACTAGCAATGGCTTCGTAACTGATTTGTGATTTGAAATCTAAAGAAATATAGGATGGAATTCTTAAGAATTCCGTTGACTCAATCGGTTGTGTTTTCCTCGGAAAACGAGTCTGTAAATAACAGATACCAATACGAAGAGGCTTCTGGACCAATCCAATCCAATCAATTCAATGGCGCTATGTCAATTGAAGAAAGATCTTACAGAAATGCGCAGTCGTCAAAGCTATCAAAGAAGCAAAACGACAGCGCGATGGAGTTTGAAGAAGGCGGAGTCAGCCAAGAGCTATTGGAACCAGTTATGAAGAAAAGAAAGTCCGTAGCTCCGAGAAGGCAAGAAGATTCCATCAACGGGTTGGAGCCTAGAAGGAAGGTGATTAAAGTCTCGAATAGCTCAGAAATCGAGATAAAAGTGCCTCTGGAGAAAAAGAAATCGAAGCGAAAATACTCAAAGGACCTTTCCTTTGGAGTCGGCAGCCCCTCAGCGATGTCAGATTTGGAAACCAAGCCGACGAAAACCACAAAAAATGCCACGTACTCTTATAAATTTCTTTAACAATAAGCATTCTTATCAAATTATTAGGACGTATAAAGAGATATTCCCAAAAAAGCGGTTCCCAGCAATAACTGGCTCAACGTTAGTACCAAAAATCGCGAGATCAAACTTGCGACTTTACCTTACCAAAGCGAACATTCGAGAACGCGCTGCGGTCTGGGCCAGCAAAAATCCGACAGCACCCACAACGGCAACGACAACTTCTCCCACGATTAACACAGCAACAGCCACCAAGCCCTCTGGATCAGCGTTGCTAGGAAATTTGGACCTTAAGCCCAGCGCTAGGTCTGAACCACATACTGGTGGTGCCCTGTTTTCGAACATATCAAGCGCTGCTGATAAACTACAACCTAAAGCGCCTTCTCCTAAGCAGCAGCCAGCGACGACTAAACTTTCTGAGAATAATATTACAAATATCTTAGAGAAAACAATCAAAGAATCCGCAGCTGAAGAACAGAAGAAAGCAACCGATAAACCTGCTGCTCCAGCTGATAACAAGAATGATAAATCGCTTCCAGGTATCAAAATCTATAAAGAGAATGATAGGCTTCAACTTTCCTGAGTAGATATTCCAGAGATCGGAGGACTTACAAGACAAATTTCTAAAACACCGGTAAAATTTTGCAATTAGTGGCATTAATAAAATTGTTGTTAGGGAACTGCTGAAGCAACGAAAACTGACGACCAGGATGCCTCTTTGCTGGACTTACGAAGGCAACCAAGCATGTTAGGAATGCCTTCGAGAAGTACTTCGGTTATGCCGACTCTGGCAGCGTCTGAGGGCCAAGAAACTCTCACAAATGCGAATAAAGCTTCTCTGTTTAATAATATTACCGGTGGGCTTACACAAGAGCAGCCAAAGTCGCAACCTCAGCCACAAGAGAAAGCTGATGGGCAACCTCAACAGCAGCAAAAGAGCGAGCCCGTGAAAAGCGGATTGTTTGCGAATTTGGTGGCAGAGACCAAACCAAGTAGCGATGCTCTTCAACAAGGAACCTCCGGGGGTCTTACTCTCAACCAAGAGAAAAAACCTCAAGAAGATGACTCTAAAGCCCCTAGTACCTCACTTCTCGGCGGATTATTCAGCAATAACAATCCGCCCTCACAGCCAACTGATACAGCCTCTAAGCTCTCATTGCCTTCAGGAGTAGGAGGAGGCTTATTCGGTAACCTTATATCAATAGGTGCTTCAAAAGAATCCTCTACCACGACAACAAACCCTACCACCACCACAACGGCGCCAGCCACTGGAATGTTTTCGAATCTGGGCTCTTTAAGTGCTCCAAGCGGTGACAAATCTCAAACGACCCCTAAGCCAAGTGCTTCGCTCACACAGACACAATTAACCGATGAAGTTAAAGCGGCCAAAGCTGACGTCCCCTTCGGCTCGATCCCTGTCAGCAGCGGTGGCGGAAACAAACCTGATGTTGTCTTAAGTCCTTTGCCAATCCATGGAAAAGACGCCAGAACAAGCTCTCCAAAGCCGCAATCAAACGCAGCAGCTGATAGCTCTCAAGGTCAGAAAAAAGAGTTACCAGCAGGAGCAGGAGGATTATTTGCCAATTTGACTCAAGCTGGAGGTGTGGATATGTTTAAAACTGTGCGACCTGGCCAACAGCCAACGTCTTTATTAGGAGGGTTATTTGGCAATACCCAAACAAAAACTGGTGGTGAGACTGAGAACAAACCAAGCCAATCGGACGCTAATGCGGGTGCAAAACCCACAGAAACTCCAAGTTCTAATCCAGGGTCTCTATTCACGGGACTGCTTGCGGCGACAACTGGCACTGGTACAGGTAACGTAGGAGGGTCCTTATTTGGAAACTTGAGTTCGATCACACCAGACGCGAGCAAAACCGGCAAGGAAGGTGGAACTGGTTTGCTTGGAGGTCTGTTTAATAATGCTACCAGATAAGTTTTTTAGATGACGCTTTATATGTATTACGATAGATATTGAGTGGTCTTTAAGAGACAAAATTTCGTTATTTATGTGAGTATTAAGTGAAAAGAAAATTTCTGTTTACCTCTTAAGGCTAATATCATGAAATGAATGTATGCTACAGTTCGTAGAGCGCGTAAGAAGTAGTTTCTTTGGTTTTTTAATGGATAGATAGAGAATTACGTTGAGAAAATACCTGTAGAAGAGTACGCTTGTTTTGTACTTTTTCATGAATTTAGAAAAAATATCTGCCTACACATTGAATGAATTAATGAATAGTTCACGTCTGGTGAGAAACAGAACATTTTTGAGGAGGAATTCTCTGGAAGATAATAAATATTGCTGTTATATCAGGATAAATTTGAAATTTAAAGAGATAAGTTAAACAACATCGATTAAAAACTCGAATCAACTAAAAAATCCAAGATTCATTCCTTACTCCAGACAGCCCCTGTCCCAGCAAACCAGTCGCCGAAGTTTAAACATATAACGAATGTTAAAAAAACTCAAATCTCTCACGTTTTGCAGCAACAAGGGTAAGTAAGCCAGCAAATTTCTATCAATTACACCAATATAGGGTCGCGCGCACCTATCTTGTACTTCTTCCTTCAGGCAGTTTTCCTCGTTGGAGTTATACTCACTTGTGATAGAATCAGAGAATTTAGTGTGGCGTCCTGCATCCTTTGGTATAAGCCTCCATATTTGTTGAATGAAAATAATTTTCAATGGTTCAGGGGTTTCACAGTCCTTACAGTGGTCGTTTACGAGGTTTTGCATTTGAAAAATCCTGGTTACGTCCCCTATGACGGCGTGTTTTTCACAGAAGAAGAGCAGAAGGAAGGGAAGAAAGATGCAACTACTGTAAGAATAATTCATCATCATCACAGAAACTCTAGTGTTTCTGATTCAAGAGTCCGTCTTGCACTTCCTTTTCATGCAAGTCGTCCTCATCATCCAGTAAGAATAATGATAAATTCTCATTTAATGCATTTCTTTTTGATGTATACCTATAGTCGATCGGATCTATGGACTGGGAATCTGGCCACATGCTCAGACAGCATCAAAGCCTGCATAACAAACTATCAGAGCTGGAAATCAGAAATATGCCAAGCCCTCAAAAATACTCGCCACAGGCAATCGAAAACCCACCTCAAATGCTCCGAGAGTACTATCCTCAAGATATCATCACCTCAAAAGAAAACCCAGCAATTATCTCCTCAAATCTCGAAATCAGACTTGACGAGAAAGAGCTTTCGTGTCAAGCAAGCTTTGAAAGTCCCGAAGGCCACGCTTCACTAGACGACAAAATGTATGCATTGGAATCTGAGGCTTCGGAGGGCCCAGGCAAAATGATTGTCATAGGCTCCAGCCCGAGTAAAATGCAATCCCCGCCTCCTAACGGGCTGTTTACACCAAGCCAGCTCAAAGATTACATTTTCAAATCACTCAAAAAAGACCGTCAGGCCAGATTCGCTTTTACCGACCAAAAATCCTTTATGAAAGTTCCCAGCAATGATCATGAGTTGGACGCTCAGTTGGAAGGAAAAGCAGTTTATTACAATAGTTGGCCGCCGAAGAATAGATCGCCTTTGAAGGAATTACTGCAATATGAAAATTGTATCGAAGGAGAAGGAACAGAAAACCGAGGTGTTAACCAGAATGAAAGGATTCTTAAATTTAAACACGAGTATCCTGCCATAGCCGAGTTCAGTTCGAGCGAGCAGTCAGGTAGCTTTGAACTCCATTGACGATGGGTTAATGATCAATCAATTTGATAGTGAGAGACTCAGTAAAGCAATCACTTCCATCGAGATTGTCGGCAGGTGGGTTAGTGCTTCAAATCACTTCGAATCAGCATCTTGATGAGGACCCTGCTCAAGAAGAGCGTCCTCAAGCTGGCGAAGCTCATGCCAGTATTGAAGACGAAATCTGCAAGGTAATCAACATTAACAAGTCCCACTTATTCAACATATTGAATAGCCTGAAGGCCAAAATTACAGCGTAAAATTGCAGAACCAGCAATCAAAATTCGATTTATGTGACACGAATGCTCCGTCCACATTTAAGGACAGCGCACTATCTACTGGCGTCATCTCCGCTGACAATAAGTCTTCGTCAACTGAAAGAGCTGATGAAAAGCCCGAAAAGCCTGAAAAACCTGATTCTGAACCAAGTAACGTCCCAAAAGATGTGGATCTAGAAACCGGGAACAAAAACTGCGATTTTGTTGTTGAAAGGCGCTATTGCACAGTTTGTAACATCGAACAGCCGATCCGAGCGAAACACTGCAAGTCCTGTGCTCGATGTGTCGCTAGCTATGACCACCATTGCCCATGGATCGGTAAATATATTGTGTCTTGCTATAATATCATAAATCATTGACTGCTTAGGAAACTGCGTAGGAGAAAAAAACCATCCACTTTTTCTTGGATTTCTTTCATTACAATTATTGCAAATTGGAGCCTATGTCAATGAGGTTATTCTTTACTACAAGATATCCATTCACACATCTAATAACCTATTTAGTTACTAGCAAACTATTTCTACAGTGAAGGCAATGAGAACGTAATCAAAGGAGTTTTTAGAGGATTCGAGATTTTTCTTCTCGCCGTGATTTTCCTCTTAATTGGAGCTTTAGGAGTCTGCCATATTTTCCTTGCCTCGAAGAACTTGACCACATGTAAATGCCTTTGTTAATCTGGCTTTCAATTCATCTTTGAAATGTTTAGGGGAGTTTATGAGCTGGAAAAAGATATCGTACCTCAAAGACTGGCCAAGAAGCCAAGGATCACCTTTTTCGAGAGGTGTATTGAAAAATCTGAAGTATTTCTTTTGTGAGTCTAAAAAAGAGCTGCGGAAGTGGAGATTTCCAAAGAAAGTTGTTGGAGCAGTTTAATTAATTGTGAATGGATAATCAAATCAATTAATGTCGTACATCTTCCATGTGTATATAGCTAGTCTTATAAAATATTTGTAAAAAGCTAAAAGCTACTTTGCTTTTATTGAAAAAAAGAGAAAATGCGTTCATCTTAAGAGACGGCTACTATATTTTTAAAAGAATTTAATGCAATTCCCTTTCATTCGTTTGCAATTTTGCTTGCATTCGTATTTTTCACTATATCGGAGAGCAGTTATAGCTGCCTTCGTAATTTCTTTGCATACAACTGATTTGAATTTATTTTGTCCGTGTCGTTTTTATTTAGAAATAAATTATCAGGATTTTTCGAGAAACCTCTACAATAGCAGTTTCCTCTCCACAAGCAAATCCATTTGAATACTATATCGATCTAAATCAATCTTCCTGGTACATCTCATGATAATTCAACTTTTTTAGAGCTTTTAATAACTTTTCAGTAAGCATGCGACCAAAAGTTAACGTGAAAGATTTCCGATTTTTTATAGCGAAAGTGAATGTCTTGAAATTGTATCGTGATTTCATGAAGGAGCTTTACAAGAAGTCAAGCGACGTCTCCGCGCGAGATGAAATGGTCCAGATAGTCAAGGAGGAATTCTTAGCGCATAAGGATGTCGAAAATCTTGCAAAGATCGACTATTTACTGGCAATTGGAAGGAAGAAATTCAATCAAACCAGAGACATGCTTGATATGTCGAGATAGCTGCTTGTTTTTTGCACATACATAACTTGAATATGTGATTAGCTGAAGAATATTGTTACAAAGCACTTTCATCTCTTTAGAATAATACGATTGAGTGATTACATGTTTATCTCGTAACCTTCCATACTTCATCATTGGACTTTATTTGATTCAAATAAACAATATAAGGCGGCTCCATTTCTGTGAACAATTTGATTCTAAGTATATGAAATATTTTTCATTTAGAGCTCAACATTGAAGAAAGCGCTGGCAATACACGAAAAACTTGAGAGAATAATAGAAAAAAAATGAAAAAAAAAACTTACACTTTGTATGCCTCTATAATAAGAGGAAATATCTCTCATTGCGTCTGAGGAAGTCTTTATGAAAGGCGATTATCATCTTATCGGTAAATTAATTAGGAGATCAGCACAGTCCTAGCAGTTTATGTAATTGGGGCTAGAGAATAATTTCAGTAGACTCTTGCCCTGAGGTTGGATTCAAATAGTGTGCGAATATTTGTTTAAAATAGATTTTAAAAAAATAATAGCCAAACAGAATTTCTCTCATTGGAACAGGACAACATGGATACGGTAATAAAAACCCTCCGCGAAAAAGCCATGAAGAAATTTGAGGATATGTTCAATAAATACTCCAGTACTCAACTAATACTGCCAGATTTTGCTAAAATTCAATCCCTATTCTTTTTTCCCAAAACTAGATTTCCACGTATCAGAGCGAACTGAAAAAGCGAGAGCGTATGAGTATGCTACATATCAGAAAGCATTGGCTCTTTCAAATAACGAACAGGTATGTAAAATACATCGATTAGCATCTAAGACTCGAATATTTAGGATAAATTGAAAGACAATTATACGAAATGTCTTCTTCAGGGCATCAAGAGCCTCGAGGAAGAGCTAAAAAGCACCTCTTATGCCAAGTAACTTTAGAAGCTATCAGAATATTTAATAATCACACTTTTTTTCTCCTTCCACAAAGTTTCAACGGCAACCCGCTCGACGCAAATCCATCTCAAAGCTACAGCGACCTCTTCGAAAGCAGGAGCGCGTTCCCGCTCTCACAAGCGCCAAGTTTCAACCCTCTTGAGGCGAATCTCTCAAGAAGCGAGCGAATGAGCATGAATTTGAATGGTCAAGTGAGCACAAACAGCTTGCAGAGCAAATTGCAGACAAAACCCGTTGTTCCTACCACTCAGATGACGACGAGGTCTCAAACTCGGCCTGGTCCCGTTCCACAGCAAAATTTGAGTAAAAATTCTGTATTGAAGTATACTGACTCAGCCTCCTCAGAAGTGCCATTAGTTAACCCTAAAATACCCGAGAGCACTGGAATTCCGGTTACAAATCCGCGAATGAATATGAATATGCCGCCTGTTGTGAACTCGCAGATGACTCACATGATGAATTATCCTGAAACTAATCAAGTTCAGCAGCAATGGATGCAAGAGGCGCCGACTCAAAAGCCTTACGTTCCGACTCAGCAGCCGGTACAATCTATACCGCCGATAAGACCAACCGAAAGTAAATTCATAAAAAAAAAAATTGGCGTTAGAAAATTCTTTTTTTGTGTCAGATACCATCAAATGCGCAAAATTCATCAGAGACAAGGGTGAGCTTGCGAGCAAGATAAAAGATGGATATAAGGCGAAGTATGAGCAGACTAAAGAGCAGAATTACCTGATTATCGCGAATTTAGTACCAATAGCATTTGTTACGGTCACCTAACCTTCCCTAGATCGAGGCTTGTATCACAGGGAATGCTCAAGCCATACTCAGTATAAAGAATCACGAGTACCTTCTTGAGAATATTCGAAAGCTGCTGATCACGCAAACTCTTAAAATGATGATCCACGAAATCAAAACCAGCCCTGCACTTGAGGCCTACAAAGCGAAACTCACCGGAATGGCTGGAGACCCTGAAAGCGCGAAAAATTTAGCAATTGTAAATGCTGTTTGGGGATTTGTGCTCTAATTAGTGATGCGATAGATTGGATTATGTGAAGACAACGACGCTGCGAGATTACTCCAATACCAACCTGACCTCGAAAAAATTGTCCAAATCCTGCAGAGGGAGAGAGAACAAGCCGCGAGAAACATCTATTCACAGCCTAATCCTGTTCTTGTAATTAGCTCTGATGTCGTGCAATTATCTGAATTTTTTGTCTTAGAACCCTCAGAGGTCCATGGAAAACATACCAATGGCCAGCAATTCGCAAAGGCCAATCGTCCAAGCTCATCAACCGCTTGAGCAACAAGTTCCGCTTCCCATGCGCCAGAGCTTCCCTCCAAACGATTCCAAATACAAAGGGAGCTTACCTAGGTAATCATCATTGTCCTTTCTCCCAAAGCTTACATTCTACAAACTAACAGCAGACCTAATAATAGCAATCCAATCCCTCAATCAAGAGAAGCCTTCACAAGGAACAGTTTCCCGCCAAACGAACCTCTTCAAAGCGACGCAAGCCAAGGCAACAAAAAATATATCCCTCCTCTACAACACACAGAACCTCCAATGGGTATAAAGCCATCACATGGGAGAGCCGGACCTGATTTTCCAATCTCACAACAACCAAATATCCCTCCTCAGAAAATAATAACTCCTGAAAAGATGCACACCTCAATGAAACCTGAAGGTTTCTTTTCCATTTTTGTTTGAATGTCTAATACAGACTCATAGATAGGAAAATACCCTCTAGTCATCATGGTGTAGAAGGCTGCTCAAGCCAAACCGTTTTTAGAAACGCAGCGAATTTTTTGAGAGATCCGTTCAATTTTGAAAGTCAAAGCACAAGGACGGTTCTGGGCATAGACTATCCGACTCTGAACGAGGAGTCCACTGCTAGCACTTACAATGAGGAGCCTCATAAGAAACCCCAGCAGAAACCTATCAGTGAGGAACAGAAAAATATGTATCGACGAATCGTTGAAGAATTTAACGAAAAAATGAAAAGTGAAATCACTTCGCTTCATAAGAGAGGGTATACATTGAAAGTCCTGCAAATTGCAGACGGAATAGCCAAATGCGAGTTTTACAATCGTAAGATTCCTTTTTACTCGCAGGAATTATAATCTTACACATCAGAGAGTCGACCTGACTGGAAAGGTGTAATGGCTGTCCCAGTAAAACCGAATTATCCGCTGCAGATTATTAATTGTAAATTGCATTGAATGATTCGTTTTCTGACTCTCTAATTAGACAAGCCGGAACCAAACTCGAAAATAATGAAGTTCATGAACGAGAGAAAAATCACTGAAACTGTGATTGAATATTATGTATTCTAATCTCAATGTGCTATCTGAAAAAATAACACTCCCATGATTTCTCTATAAAATTATAAATATCTATCCACATCTTGTTTATTTTTTTGGATATATGTGATATTATCCCACCTTTATGTCCATAAAGAATTTTGTTCAAGCTGTATCCACAATTCTACTCCATCAAAGACTCATTATTAAGAAACACTTTAAGCTAAAAATCGACTGATATTGGCTCAGTTTTCATAAACGTCGAGAAAGCAAGGAAAGGAAAAATATGTAATTTTTCACATCTATTAGAGAGAGTGCGCAAAAAAGACTGCTAGGTTTAATCTCTATCCCCATCTCCGCCGTCTGAGCCCTCATATTCATCATCTTCGAAATCCATTTGTTCATTAATCTATGATATATGTCACAAAAAAGCGCTTCAAAATCCTCAATTACATCTGACATTTCAATGGACTCGGCGTCTTCTTCAACTGCAACTTCAGACTCCGCTTCCGCGCCAACACGAAGATCATCGTCTTTATCTCCTTTGTCGTCTTTATCTTTTTTATCTCCTCCTTGCTCCTTTCCTATATCGAAAACCTTAATTCCTGTCATTCAATATGCGAAATGCACCTTTAAGTTGCTTTCTCCTGCTTCTTCCAGCACCACGTATTTTACCATCTCTAAGCTCCTGCGGGAGTACAGATGCGTGTCTCTCAATCAAATGTTTAAGATAATTGTCTCTTTCGCGAATAAGCAGCTGATTTTCGCCTGAAAGAATTGATTCTGACTCGGCTTTTGCACCAATGTTGCCATAAAGCAGCATTTCCACTGAAGATTTTCGTTTCTCTTTCAAAGACAATGCTAATTCAAGCAGTTCTTTATGGGTATCGGGTTCATATTCAGGAATTTCTCTTTTCTAATGCGATAAATCACCTATCAAGCGCTATGGTTTTACCGGATAGAAGCTCTCGTAATTGTTAGCAGGGATATGTTGTGTCGCAGTGCCTTGGGTCTTTGAAATAAGCGCCATTTTCTCTGTTGGTTAACTTTCAATACTTTATTTTCTGATAATCCTACAAAATCTTTTGATAAAAATTAGAAATCAGGTCGAGGTAAGTTTCTTTTGAAGAATGCGATATCCAATAAGAAAGAAGTATTTGGCTTTAAAGGTAAATAACTAAGGTTTTAGGCTTGTTGAATTAATAAGCGTTCATTGCATTCATCTTTGGAAGAATTCTAAGATCAAATTACTGAAATTTGAGAGACTAGTGTATGAAGGTGGATAACAATAGCCTTTATCATTTCAGTGTGTTTCCTTATCGTACAACCTTCCAACTCTTCACTGAGTTAAAATCAAAAAGATCAAAGGGATCACAACTATTCAATATGTAAGAAATGTGAATTGAAGATCTTCTCTGCATTTGAACTCCAAAAGGAACTCAATTCTTGCATGCTTATGATGAGTTACTATCAATATTTATCGGTATATATAGCATCTGATTTTGAACTACGAGGGTCAATCAACTAACAATTCATATCCAATACAATTACAAATTTTCAAACTTACAATAACAAACCATTAAACTCAGAGATCCTTCCTATTAATTGGACATTTTTCTTAAATCGACGAGCTTCTGAGCCATCGTTGAGCAAATCATGCATAGAATTCAGAACTTGAAACGCTAATTGTTGGTAGTCTCCCAATTCACATTCAGATTCAGCCACTGATGCTAGCACGGGTTCAACAAGTGAACAAAATTTCGTTTTTAGAATATGTTCAATGTCGATCGGGTCCTCTCCTCTCATGAGGGAACTCAATATATCTTTCTTTTCGTCCTTCTTCTCCCAAACCGATCGAAACTCCTCCATCTTAGTAATTAAGCCTTTCTCTTTGCTAATCTTTTCGAGATTTTCCTTTATAATCTTCAATTCATTTGTCATTTCTGGAGTTATTTCCTTACCAGTGCTACTTTTATAGTCTGCAGCATGTTGGATCGCAATGTTTACCTTCGAAAGCGCGATTCCAACGAAGCAAAAGTTCAAAAAGAAGAACTCTTCGTGAGGAATAAAGAGTTTTTTTGATTTTTTATCCTTCAAGATCTGGCATTTGTCGAGAATGGTGATCGCAAGAGAGTAAAACTTCGCGGAGTCTATCAAGCATGTGATTTCATCGAGTAATCTTGGTGGACTTGAAATAGATAGCATGTGACCGTAGAGTTGGCTCCAAGTTATGCGTTTATATTGGTCCTTTTCTAACATTCTTTTGAGAATTTTGTTTATTCTTGGTAAGTCTTCTGAAAAAGTTGGGTCCTTTTTCACAATATTCTCCTCAACCTTCTGGTTGCCATCAACGAACGGGTGTTTGCCATAAACTATCTCGTATAAAATAACTCCTAAAGCCCATATATCTACTCCTCTCCCATAGTTTTCATTCCCCCAAATCTGTTCTGGTGCCATATACGTTATAGTGAACCCACTTTGCGACATCTTTGAGTCATATTCTCTGCATTTTCCAAAATCACCAATGACAGGATTATCGCCATCCATAAATATATTCGCAGGCTTGAGATCACGATGGACGATGTCATTCATTGCAAGCCAGTTGTATCCCTCACATATTTTCGCAAACAGCGACAGAGCATGATCTTCATTAAGCTTCTTTCCAGGTTTCTTCTCAAGATATTTCCCAAGATCGCTATCTGTGTAATATTGTAAAAAGAGATAAGCACTCCCTCTTTCAACCTTGCTATCAAGCAAGTGCACGAGGTATTTGTTGCCACTCGCTTGGGCTTTGCTTGTCAGTTCTACTTCCCTTTGAACTTCCAACTTTCTTTGCTTTTGCTGACTCAGCTTCATTTCTTTCAGAATGACAATTTCTCCTGTTTCAACGTCTTTCGCGCGATATATTGTTGACAAGAGCGTCGAACTCAGAGGATTATTGTCGTACAGATACTTGCCTGTAAATAGCAGCTTTTTCCATTCTTGAGATTTTTCCATGAGCAGATATTGTGATTATCAAGCAATAAATATTGAACCAGATATTGATATTACTTCTAATTCAGCCCTGTATTAATACCTTCATCTGCTGAAAAATTAAATCTGGAGTAATGAATTTTTGTGATATTGAATCCTAAGTGCCATCAAAACGCAATCTTTCCTTTCCTAATTGACTCTTGTTGAACTAACAACAGAGTAATACAGAAAGAAATAATATCTGAGCTTAAAAAACTGGAAGAGACGTTTTGGATGCATATTGATTGCCAGTTGGCACTCGAACGAATCTAGATGAATAACAACAAGTGCTTTAAGTCATCAAATACCCGCGCACAGCGAATTAGATAGGTTTATTTGTTGGATTTGTTCGTCAGAATGGAAATACTCAAAATCTGACAGATTAGTTGAATGGTACAAAGTCGTGTCTACTATACCTCATAAAAGTTCATAGAAACAAATGGTGGTATTTAGTGTAAGGAGTTTGAAGCATATGTTAACATCCAAAGAAATGTCGGAGGAAGCAGAATACAAAAACCTATAATACATAGCACCAGTCAGTAGCTCATATAGCAGCAACCAAAAAAAGACCCAACAAAGCAGTTAACTCTCCTCAAAAATCTCTTTTTCTGATGGTATTATGCCTCATCTTATATATATATCTACAATTGTCTGCATGCGATCATCCCGTTAATGAGATAATGTGGAAACCTCTTCTAAATTGAAATGGGACTCTTAAAAAAAAATCTTTGACAATTTCTTGAAGAATTTCCTCATGCTTACTTGGAAGGCAGCTTTTGCAAAGTTTTCCTTGCCTCTTCACTGTCCTTAAATTTGGATTATAAGCAAGAATTTTTAATATGCGCAAGGTTATTCAATGGCTCAAACATAGATATCAACTGATGCTTCCAAAATACTTCAATTAACTTTAAGCTCTACGTATTTTTATGTAAGGACCTGTTGAATAACTAAGATATTTTTCCAGTATGAAATCAGGAATTCTTCTTGTTTGGGTAAGTTATTTTAATTTTTGTAATAATTGGGATTGCCACTGATCGATGAAATAATGAAAACCTCTTAATCAAGATTCTCTGTCGACCTTAAGAAAATTGCGGTGCCTCAAATTCTCTGCTTGAACCAAAGCCTCTTCGCGAGTTTCAAATCTCGATGGACAATGCTAAGTCACGAACCTATTGTACCCTTCACACTTTTGTGTCAACAATAACAATGGCAGAGTTTTATCTTCATGAGCTTCTTTTTGGCGTCTTCTTCAGATATTGACGAAGTTCGCCGTTTTCATAATATCCTTAAAATCTCTTCGTTTCTTATTTCATAGTTGAGGGGATTTCCAAAATAACCTTTTTTACCTGTGGCGAATTCTTGAGCTTCAAAGACTTGAGCCAAACGCGATTTGGTGATGTTGGTTGATTTGTAGACATATTTCGTAGCGAAAGCAAATATCTCCCAATTATCAGTCGCTTCCATTCTATCAATATTGTAATCCCTGACTAGAATTCAATTTTATGAAAAAACGATACTGAAGGGATTAATGAATTTAATTAGAGGAGAAGAGCAATGTTAGAGGAGTTAAAAATCTAAACATTCAAGGGCAAAACAAATATTCAATATGTAAGAAATGTGATCTGAATATCTTCTCTGCATTTGAACTCCAAAAGGAACTCAATTCTTGCATGCATATGATGAGTTACTATCGATATTTATCGGTATATATAGCATCTGATTTTGAACTACGAGGGTCAATCAACTAACAATTCATATCCAATACAATTACAAATTTTCAAACTTACAATAACAAACCATTAAACTCAGAGATCCTTCCTATTAATTGGACATTTTTCTTAAATCGACGAGCTTCTGAGCCATCGTTGAGCAAATCATGCATAGAATTCAGAACTTGAAACGCTAATTGTTGGTAGTCTCCCAATTCACATTCAGATTCAGCCACTGATGCTAGCACGGGTTCAACAAGTGAACAAAATTTCGTTTTTAGAATATGTTCAATGTCGATCGGGTCCTCTCCTCTCATGAGGGAACTCAATATATCTTTCTTTTCGTCCTTCTTCTCCCAAACCGATCGAAACTCCTCCATCTTAGTAATTAAGCCTTTCTCTTTGCTAATCTTTTCGAGATTTTCCTTTATAATCTTCAATTCATTTGTCATTTCTGGAGTTATTTCCTTACCAGTGCTACTTTTATAGTCTGCAGCATGTTGGATCGCAATGTTTACCTTCGAAAGCGCGATTCCAACGAAGCAAAAGTTCAAAAAGAAGAACTCTTCGTGAGGAATAAAGAGTTTTTTTGATTTTTTATCCTTCAAGATCTGGCATTTGTCGAGAATGGTGATCGCAAGAGAGTAAAACTTCGCGGAGTCTATCAAGCATGTGATTTCATCGAGTAATCTTGGTGGACTTGAAATAGATAGCATGTGACCGTAGAGTTGGCTCCAAGTTATGCGTTTATATTGGTCCTTTTCTAACATTCTTTTGAGAATTTTGTTTATTCTTGGTAAGTCTTCTGAAAAAGTTGGGTCCTTTTTCACAATATTCTCCTCAACCTTCTGGTTGCCATCAACGAACGGGTGTTTGCCATAAACTATCTCGTATAAAATAACTCCTAAAGCCCATATATCTACTCCTCTCCCATAGTTTTCATTCCCCCAAATCTGTTCTGGTGCCATATACGTTATAGTGAACCCACTTTGCGACATCTTTGAGTCATATTCTCTGCATTTTCCAAAATCACCAATGACAGGATTATCGCCATCCATAAATATATTCGCAGGCTTGAGATCACGATGGACGATGTCATTCATTGCAAGCCAGTTGTATCCCTCACATATTTTCGCAAACAGCGACAGAGCATGATCTTCATTAAGCTTCTTTCCAGGTTTCTTCTCAAGATATTTCCCAAGATCGCTATCTGTGTAATATTGTAAAAAGAGATAAGCACTCCCTCTTTCAACCTTGCTATCAAGCAAGTGCACGAGGTATTTGTTGCCACTCGCTTGGGCTTTGCTTGTCAGTTCTACTTCCCTTTGAACTTCCAACTTTCTTTGCTTTTGCTGACTCAGCTTCATTTCTTTCAGAATGACAATTTCTCCTGTTTCAACGTCTTTCGCGCGATATATTGTTGACAAGAGCGTCGAACTCAGAGGATTATTGTCGTACAGATACTTGCCTGTAAATAGCAGCTTTTTCCATTCTTGAGATTTTTCCATGAGCAGATATTGTGATTATCAAGCAATAAATATTGAACCAGATATTGATATTACTTCTAATTCAGCCCTGTATTAATACCTTCATCTGCTGAAAAATTAAATCTGGAGTAATGAATTTTTGTGATATTGAATCCTAAGTGCCATCAAAACGCAATCTTTCCTTTCCTAATTGACTCTTGTTGAACTAACAACAGAGTAATACAGAAAGAAATAATATCTGAGCTTAAAAAACTGGAAGAGACGTTTTGGATGCATATTAATTGCCAGTTGGTACTAGAACGAGTCTGGATGAATAAAAACAAGTGCTTACGTCATCAAATACCTTCTTACAGCGAATTAGATAGGTTTATTTGTTGAATTTGTTCGTCAGAATGGAAATACTCAAAGTCTGAAAGGCGAGCTTCAGACTTAAAAAGTAAGTGTCAATTATACCTCATGAATTCTTTTTATGGTACTTATAATAGATTTACGCGAAGTTCATGGAAACAATTTGGGAGATTTAGCTTAAAAAGTTGGAAAAATATGTTAACATTCAACGAAATTTAGAGAACAAACCAATTGTTCGATATTATGATGCAATTTGACGAAAGTTTTGTCGTTGGCCTGTAGAAAGAATCATCGAATAGATATTTAAGTAAACTAAATTTCCTAATTACTCCGTGTCTTGTTTTTAAATCGCATGAGATAGATGTCAGTGCAAGGCCACTCAAGACACTGTCCAGAAGTTGACAATACTTGCACCTCAGAAATGCTTGGACTAGTTGACTCGGTTCTCAGCGCTAGATTTACAATTCAGTAAGTCTCTAGGTTAATTAATTGCATGCGGATTGGAGAACCAATAAAATTAAATGATCCCTATCGTTTTCGACAGAATAGGAAAGGTCATACTTCCAAAGCTTAAGGCAGCGCATGATCATTTTGCTTACCAGTCCGCTAATACAATAATAGCCAAGATTTTAACTAAGTTGAGGAAGTCTTTGAAAATAAGAAATAGGAGGTTTTATAGTATTTGATTCATAGAAGCACTACTTTAGATCTGTCAAGCCACACCCTTTATCATAAACAAATTAATTTTTAGCAAAAAGACCATGTTGATAATTTAAAGGAATAAATTCACCGAACGAAATGAAGGCCAAAAATACATTGAAAGCATCATCAAGGAAGCATTTGCCGGTTTTGTAATTCATGACTTTGCTTCGAGATCCATAAAGACTGTTGCTTTAGACCTACTGTATCAAACAAGTCTCAAAATGCCTCAAAATTGAAGAATACATTCGTCTTTACCAGTATCAATTAGCGAGAATGGTTCAATGATTGAAGAAGACAAAGGACCCCTCAGCCAAAGCAAATCTAAGAAATATGGTAGCAAGTACGGCCTCCATGGGGTTATTACAGGTATTATGGACGCGCTGGCCAAAGCAGAGGTAGCTTATCTCTCACGAGTCTAAAGATTTTAAGATACCTCAAGAAAGATGTTCATCACATGCAAAGACATAACACTATAATACGTTGTACATCCAATGTGGATGCAATAATGCTCTGATATGCTCTAATATTGGAGAAAATTAATATCTGATAGATCAACTGAGTCTGGATATTTTGACTTAGTCAGAATGAATGAAGAAGGATCCGCTCCAATCATAACAAGCAGTGATTTCAATTCTTTCGCGCTAGCCATATAAATCTTGGTGTAATGTTCTGTGTTTTAGTGGGTTGGAATTTTCAAATCTAAAGGAAAAGTTTCAAAACTGGAATTCCTTTTTTGTTGTTCTTCGTTAAAAGAGAGATATTCCACTGAATTATTCTATTTGCTTCAAAATTTGTTCTGTGTAATGTTTTTAGTTAACATACTAAATCTACCAGTCAAATGAGAATTAATGATTTAGCTGGAAAAATTGAGCACTGAAATTCGAAATCGCAATTCTTTAAGGTTAGGAAATATTAAATTGTAAAAAATTGTTTCATTTCAGATAACACTATTGAAAATAGAGCTATTACTTATTTAGATGGATATGTTCATAAGCCCTGATAGTAGACTGCATAGTTCTGTGCCTTGTAGAAGAATGATTCTGATTAGATATGAAAGCTAACAAATTCCTTATTAGTAGCCTTACAAATGATGGATGAATTTTGGATTACAATAGTGAAGGGGGTCAAAGACGTTTTTGGATTATCTGTAGTAAAACCATTAAAATATTTATTTTTCTTTTTTGAGCTGATTGAGGGGAACTTCCACTCTCTTAGTAATAGTCTCAATTTGATAGGCCTAAATAATCAAATTAGAAAGCCTGGACTGACTATCGCTTCCCCATCTACAAAAATTTGTGTTTTAGGCTACTTAGTTTCAAGCATCCATAGTAATACCGATAATCAATCAGCCTATTAGATGCTAGCGCAGATGCTTGATTGTTTCCAAAATTAGATCTCCGAGGCCAAAAAACAATAGTTTGAAAACAGCGCTAATGATAAAACTAAATTGCTTTGTTCCCATTTTAGAAACTTAGATCAGCAAATCAATTTGAAGCTTCGAATCGATCCTAACGCTCTTTCAAAATCACAAGAGAGAAAATTTATTTAAAACAAATTTATTAAAGAGTGATCTTGAGAGCGAAGAAATTTGTTTATAAGCTTTAGGCAGCGTGATTATTCGAGATTAATTATCCACACTAAATCCAATTCGAATTCCGAATCCTTTTTATCATCTGCGAAAGCTTTATTCTCATTAAGTTCTCAGCTTTTTAATCAATAATCAAATAAAATTTAGTATCTCTGCTGTGCTCATAATAACTCTCAAAAAGCCATGGGAACGCAAAATACTAGTAAACTCATTTTAAAGGCTACGCAAGCTCATTCACCAAAATTATCTAACCTTCGGTAGAAGAGACAACCATGGGCTCTCCAACTTTACTTGCACGATGTACGTTCCAAGATAACAAGATCTACATTGTTGATCTTAACACGAAGGAAAGTTATGCAAGTTTTGACGGAGTTCCACTTGGCAGTTAAATTTATTTTTTCAAAATATTTTGAGGGTGATATTGCTGTTTAAGTTTACACTTGGGCGCGTGTGAAGGAGATACCAATACAAAATTGCTTGTCTCTCTGCAACATCTCAGAGATACGTCAGCTAATATGTCGGTATTTGACATATCAAAAAAAAATCAAATCAAGGAAATCTATTCTCTTGGTAAAGTCTCAGGAGGGCGTATAATTAATTTTTTCATCTTCATCTTTTGAATAATTATATTTTCTCTCTAGGGACTGGTGATGGAGATATAACATATAACTCACGTAGAGGTATCCTTGGGGCTGTTCCTCTCTATGGAAACATTTCTTACCATCTCTTCAACGTTGGCTCTAATGCCTCCAAGCCCAAAGATATTGTCAAGCTTATCCGCAAGTCGAAATGGCACTCCCAACACAGTAAGCATTAGTCGTAATTGATACGTCGAATTTACTATATACTCTTTAGAGGAAGTGATCACCGGGCTTGATTTCAATCCTACAGGAGAATATGTGGCTTCCATTAGTTGGACAGGCGTATGCTTGGTATCAGATGTGAATAAGAATGACTACAGTTTCCATCTGAAATTTCCCTTAAAAATCGTAGGTAATTTCTAATGCTAGAATATTTTCTCTCTGCTCCACTAAAATAAATCATTAAACTCTTGTCGGTATTAATTTCACTCACATCATTAAACTAATTTATCAGATCCATATGGTCGTTGCAGATGGAGTACCAATGCGGACGAATCACTGATATTCGTGAAGCACGACTATAGCATGCTCAATATCCTAGATGCTGAGAAGAAAACTCTCACTTTAAAAGATTCAGTACTAATTGAAGAGGCAGGTAATTGCAACTATATTTTTGTTTTTTCTCTTTTGTGAATTCAAATCTTTTCCCTTATACATGATTCGTTTCCAATATATTCCGAGGAGAAGGACAACATTTCTCTTTTCCTCAAATAAATTGAGAGATTAATTTTAAGACTACTTCTTCTTCTTTCATTTCTTCTCGTCTCATTATTTAAACTTGATAATATCTGATCTGTTAAGGTGGTGGGACACGCTGGATTGATGTATGCCAAAACGATGGAAATCTATTGGTTTCTGGTGGGACCAATAAGAATATCAAGATATTTGATAAGCGAGAATCGAAGATTATCAAAACCTTTGAAGGTGTTCACGAAAGTAAGAATTTGGATTTGTTTAAACAAAGATTTAACTTTTGAATATTTATTCTAGACGAGATTAGATGTGTGCGATGGAGTCCGAGCGGTGATATGCTCGCGAGTGCTTCGGATGATAGCACAGTAAGCCTGTTGGATTTCAAAACAGGAAAAGTGCTCTATACTGGAAGCACTTCAGATAAG
>ENA-UOTX01000269-UOTX01000269.1-compost-metagenome-genome-assembly--contig:-NODE-269-length-58060-cov-14.844558_pt1 | contig 58060 bp, 27 predicted proteins | sample MGYA00238143_ERZ746982 | MGnify/ENA primary metagenome ERZ746982 (study PRJEB28758, sample SAMN06268862) | compost metagenome | isolation source: single cell | place: USA: California, Emeryville, Joint... | reverse complement strand
TGCTTTGGAGAAGGATTACGAAGAAGTCGGTGTCGAAACCGCTGAAGGTGAAGGTGAAGAAGAAGGATACAACTAATTGTATTCCTAGAGCTAATTCTTCATATCTGACTAAATCTGTCTTAGTCTTTTGATAGTGAATAAATTTCGTATTAACTTAGAAGTTTTCACAAGCAAATTAACGATTACACCCTAACATTCAGTCTTTTCTAAGGAATATCAGTCGTTATTTGGCAAAAAATAATAATCTGGTAGAGGTTAAACCCTGTTTACTCTCTGTATGCAGAGTTGAGTCTCTTAATATACATCTAAACAGAGAAATTTGAGCTAGCTAATGATAAGAATTAATAAAGTAAATCGAGATAACCCCATAAGAAAATAGCTTGACTGTATTCGATGTCTTCAACAAATATACTCAACTATGCCGCCAGCTGATTGACGAAGCAGCTTTCTTTTTTCTTTTCTCATATATGCTACTTCATAACTATAGAATTGTATAATTATTTTTTTGTATCAGATGAGTTGTTTAAAGATCTTGAAAATAAAACAAATTTTTGAATTTTCACAAGAGTTTTAATTTGCGAGAACTACACACCAGTTGAATCAATGTTATGTGATGGGTGAATCAAAAGCACTAATAGTTGATTCAAAATGTATTCTTCAAGCATTGGGACATTCACAACGATGATCTCAATCAATTCTTAGTCAATATTTAGCAGCAGTTCGTTATTTCAAACGCGACTTTCTAGTTAAGTTATAATATTTTCTTCCTTATTCGAGAGATGGTTATGAACAAGCTCGCGCTTCGATGAGAGATATAAAACTTTTTATGATTGCTCTCATGGTAATATACATTCTAAATTTTGATTTCTTTTTACCTTAATGTAATCGCAACAGACTATATATATATTTGGTTATGCAGCATGTGCCAAGTTCTATGCCGAAAAATTATGTTTCAAATGATTTCTCTAAAAAATTAGCTTCTCGCAGAATTGTATATTACTTCTTAATATGTCTCACCATAAGACAGCCTCATAAAGCAGGAACTATAATTTACATACATCGATCCTGCTCTTAATTCGGCGGACCATGGTTCTCAGCTTCTCTCATTTCAAGAAGTTCTATTGCGTCAGTCTATCGAAAAAAATAGTGATCAGAAATGAATTTTTCGGCAAGAAATGGTACCAAGTGGTCTGTCGGGATGCCTAATTTAAGGTTACCATTCGCAAATGAGGTTGGGTCGGATCCTGGTATTGGAAGATTAAATCTCATTGATGGATTCTCGAGGTAATTTTGCTCATTCGGGAATAATCTCATTGCATCATAGAGATGTGGAGGTCTCATCATAAGCTGTTGTGGATTCGTAAACAGCTGCTGATGAGGCGCAAAATTCGCTTGCTGCATTGGAATTGATGTTGCCTGGAGATGAGCCTTGGGGGTAGACTGCGATTGTGTAGAAAGCATTAAATTCTAGAATTTCGGTTTCAGACAAGAGGCAACAATCAAGTTTTACTAATTGCTGAGAAACTCCAGGGAATGAAAATTCAGGGTTCATTTGCTGTTGAAGTTCACGGTTCAACAGAGGATTTAAATTAGTGTTAGACTGAGGATTTCTTCCTAAAAGCAACATTTTCAATTTTTCAATTTGTTGCCTTTTTTTTCCCAGAAATCGTGACTACGATGAAAAAAGTGACTGGAACTTACTGTTGACCAAAGCATTTTTCGGAGAGCATGTCATTTTCGGTGCTGAGCTTCTCATATTTTTGATTCAGAATCATAAGATTCTCAGCCATTTCTTTGTGCTGCTTTTTGAGACGATGATTCTTCAGAACATTCAATCAAGCTATATATATATAAACGATGCGTTACCTCTAGGATTGCTTTATCTCCTTCGGAAGCAGAAGCCTCTCTTGGGACTTCAGGTTTTTTCAGGGCCAGTTTGTGATCTTTTAACGAAACTTTCTTCCGTTTGATTTTGCAGAGCAAATCCCTGTCAAAGAAACTTGCAAAAGTAATTAACAAATAGTGATTACTTGCGTCCTCGTCGGAACATTTCGTGACTGTAATGATTATCACAACCCTCAGACTTGATCTTCTTGAATCCATAAATATTTAGCTATGAAAGGACATAAATGGCTATTCAGAAGAGGAATGAATCCCAACCTGCCTAACAAATGAAGCAAAATTGTTATGCTTAAAATATTTTGGCAATATTTTTTCTGAAAAGTCAACGTGATTGTGTATTAAGATTCCTGTTCCATCTGGGGACCAGCTGTACATTTCTGGGTTTTGTGCTCCCTATTAAAAAGTCAGTGATAGAATTTATTGACGGTCACCTCAAAAATATCGAACAGGATTTCAATGAACTTGGTGACTTTATCCTTCTTCTTGCTCTCTTTGAGCCTCTGGATCTTTGGGAAGGCTTCGTTTGAGTGTTCGAGCTTTGGTAGCATTTAATTTACACGAAAACCAATTTCGGTTTTGTTCTTTTGATGTTAGATGGTATATTTTCTTCTCTCAGAAGTGTTTTTTTTTAGTTAAATAATTCGCTTTATATTAAATTCCGTTCTTAGAAGAAATTATCTCACGTTGTAATGCTCTAGAATAAAAATTTTTTAAAATATTTCCTGTTCTAATTATTGAGAATTGCCTCAATTTGAAAACGATCAGAATGTTTTCAAATTTTTCCCGCTACAGCCAACTAAATAATAGTATTAGACTTTAATATTGACTCTTTTGGCATGCGTACAAACTCTGCAACGTTCAGGAACTTGATAACTTTGCACATCCTCCACTGCTTTCCCTTTACCAGAAAGAAATAAGTTTTCCATGATAGTTCATGGGATAGAAGTTTATCAACGTTAAACAAAGCGAAGTGGCGAGACGCGTACACCATCTTTGAGGAGCCAAACAAACTTTTTATTTCTAGAAATTTTTCTGTTCCTACTGTTGTTAACAAAGACTGCTATTTGTCTCATCAGAACTCACATATTTTGGTCAGAGCACAACTAATTTTGATAAAGAACTTTTCCACATTCTAAACTCAGTTAAACAAAATAGATCTCCCAGCAAAGCCAACAAAAAGAGTCTTTTTGAAAAATTGTTCAACGAGTCGATATTAGTGCTTATTTAACTTAGACTTTATTGGACAGTAGTGGAATTACAATCAACAACCAGCTAATGGTAGAACCTGTAAATACCAAGTCAAAATATTCATATGCTGGCAATTATAAAATCATCAAGACCCTTGGTGAGGGCGGCTTTGGAGTGTAACATATGCCTTATGAATAAGCAGCTAACCACACTAAATTATTTAGAGTCAAACAAGCAGAACTCGACGGAACAGGAGAAAAATATGCATTAAAGTTTATTAAGCCACAAGTCCTGGAGAAAACTGATATTATGGGTGAAATCCTCATTATGTCCAAACTCAATCATCCAAATATTGTGAAATTTGTCGAATTTTTTGAAAAACTGAAATATGTTAAACGAGATGGACGGACTCTCTCACGCTTTACTGTAGTGACAGAATTGGCAGAGAAGGGATGCTTGATTGAGTACTTACAGATCTCTCAAATTGCCTTCGGAAAAGGATTTACCGAGAATTTTGCACGCAGATATTTTCACCAGTTAATCTCAGCCTTGGATCACTGTCATAACTTAGGGATTGTGCATCGAGATCTGAAACCTGACAATTTACTCTTAGACGCGGACTATAATCTAAAAGTTGCCGATTTTGGTTGGGCTACACTAATTAATAAGTACTCAACCGATTTGTTGAAAACAAATGTTGGTACTCCTGCGTAAAAAACCATTTTTCTGACATCTATATGGCTTATTTTATTTCACTTTACCAGATATCAAGCTCCTGAAATCGTGAAAGGCGAGTGGTATGACGGAAAAGCTACAGATATTTTTACGGCAGGCGTTATTTTATTCCAAATGATAGTAGGAGTACCTCCGTTCCAACGTGCTACCAGCAGTGATCCTTGGTATAAATGGATATGGAATGGAGAATTTGATAAATTCTGGCGAATTCATGAAGTCAAGAAAGGAGATGGACTATATCTTAAAGCAGAGCTCAAAGAATTTATTAATTCTCTGTTGGCGAAATCTCCAGAAGATAGACCAACAATCCAAAAAATCAAAGAGAACGCTTGGTATAATGGTCGAGTCGCAGATGCAAAGGATCTTAAGCAAGAATTTGACCAATATCAAAATTATATTGGCAAGATCAATGAAAAAGAAAAGGAGAAAAGAAAAGAGGAAAAGAAACTAAGACTTCAAGAGATTCATATGAGAAATCTGAAACTAATACAAGGTGTTTTCATGGGCGTGTATAGTGGAAGAGACTCATCCATTGTAAGGAATGCTTGAAATCATTGTGCTAATTTCTACTAGATGATGGATTTGGATAAGACAATAAGTGAGCTAAATATCAAATGCGACCTTGAAGCGGCTCGTGAGATTTCAGTCTATGATGTAAACTAACATGCAATGAGTCATCCAGTGAATAATAATATTGCCACTTGGACCCCTAGGACACTCATAAAAAGCCTGCGACCACCATATTTACCCTCGCAGAGGAAGCTCTTATATTCAGAAAACTTATTCTTGCAGTAGATTCATACTTCACTGAGTACACTATCAGTGACAAGAGATTCAAAGTGAGTGATAACCAGAATTTCAAGATTTATCACCTTATTCCTTTGCTAGATCAAAGGCACTGTTCAAGATGCAGAATCAGGAGAAAGTTTAGCAGTCCAGATTGAAATTTTCAAGGTTGATGAAGTTACAAACTGCATTGAATTCACTAAGAAACAAGTAAACCTTCCTTTACATTCTCTTCTAACACAAGCATAAACAGGGCGATTATGTCCGATTTATGGATATGATTATGAAAGAGTTTAAACCCGCACTTTCCGAGTTGATTAGTGAGGAAGGTGAAGAGAAAATATGAATAGCCTTTTGATTTATCAAGCAAATTCATTGATTGTGGATCATATGCCTCATATCAGGTAATTTGCTTCAGTGGTCATTAATTTGACAAACAAATTGGTCTTTGAATATGAAAACTATGTAAGTTTAATGTGTGCTGATTGTATCAAACTCAATATTTTTTAAGCAACAGTTTGCTAATGCTCAGTTTGATCTGGAACAGTTCATATTTTCTTTCTTTATTAGGTATTTCAGAACTTTAGAATCTCTTATTAGAGTGTTTTCCTATAGAGCTTTTTCTCTCTGAGAGGGATACTGGTTTTTATGTGATCACTAGTTCAAAAGCTTGCTGCCGAATGTATAATTGATTACCGCTTTACCAGAACCCAGTGATCAATATTATAAACTTATTTATGCCGAATCTGGATTTAAAGATTAAATTCAAATCTCCTTCTTGGTGTTGCGTAGTATTTTAGACTTGAAAGGAATTTTAATTTTCTTTATCCTTCTCTTCTATAAACTTTTTTCGTTTTAAAAAATAACTCATATCTAGGAAAAGTTCTTAGGTTTTGGGATTGGTTATTTTCTTTCTGCGTCATTTATTTTTCTCACATGTGTTTTGCATTGGAATTTACCTATTTTATAATTTTCTTGTTTTTATCTGTAATTTGATTGCAGTATGATCTCTATCCAAGAACAGCGAATGTGGAATATTTTCGAATGCTTATTGAAGCTAATGAAAGAAAATTAGTCCTATCCTTTTCAGCTTTTAGCCAATTGGACACAACTTTGGATGGACTCCAATTTGATGAGATGAATTGGTTTTATTCGAGAACGGAAAAAAATTTATTTTGCATCTAAAATCAACTCATCAAATTATATGAATGAGATGATTGCTAATATAACATCAAAATCGTTTGCTTATTTCAAGTCGGCATCTTCTTTATTGCTTGCCTCTCAAGACATCTTTTTACAATTTGGCTTTTCATTCAATAATAGCTTTGTGATTGCCTTCGCACAGCATCATAACTGCCGACAAAACGAAATGAGGACCAGTCATATACATTTCTCCCTGAATTTCCCATTCAATTTGTAATGTTTAACCAGAGTATTAGTGGAGTAATTGAAGCTTCAACTTCAAAAAAAAATCTTATTGCATGATTTTTTGTTGGGACCAATAGTGGTGCTAACACTCGGCCCTTGTCACTACTCGCAAATTTCTGGTACTTCTATGACATTTGGAGATCACGAAAGAAAGTCGAAAATTCAAGTATAGATATGAATATTCTCAGGATTTTTCTTTAGAAGAATCTCTTAAGGAGTGAAGGATTTGATTGCAAGTTGCTCTAAATGCTAATGTGTCAAGTGTATCCGTATCAGGCTGTTTATTTTTTCTTTATGCAACTGGAATTACCAATAAAATCTTGAGAATTTATTTAATTTTTTCCACTCAATTTGAAATATTTCAATTCCTTAATGACTAATTTCAAAGGGAGTTTGAGTTCTCTAATTTTCCATTTCACCACTGACGCAGTAATTGTACCTTTGTTCATCATAAATTCAGATTCTGATGTTTATTTAGCCTAGTAATCCGTACACTCATGACGACGCAGTGAGTCTGGAACTGTTAAAGATTCCAAAAAGATCAGCGGCTCAGCAAGTTGGATTTATGTTATGGCGACTGCTTTGCTAATTTCAAACAGCGCTGGCCTGAAATTCACTCTTGATTGAGCCAACCAAATGCGTGTCTCATGAGTCCTCTTACCAGGCTAAAAACATCAAATCTTACATTATTTACATTGCCATCTCTGCCAAGAAACTCTTCAGCCTTACCCCAGAGAATTTCAAACGGAATGTGCTGAATCTTAACTTCAAAATTTCATATTGAAAGTGAATTATCGATTTGAATTATAAAATTGCTTATAATGTTTATTCATTCTAATTGTTTTCGAATTTAGCGCTTGCCTCCCTGAAGTTTCGGCAAAAATCAGCACAATTAACTTTCAAGTACATTCACTTCAAGGGATTGATTAAATTTTTGGCCAATCATTTATTAACAAAAATTACATTCTCCGATTTTCGGGAACACGTTATTCATTCCAGATGCTTTCACGGCTGATTTAATTTACAAAACAAGATTTCTAAATTAAAAATTTTGTTTTTATTGTGTTACACACTGTAATATTAGCTATTTCTCAGCTCACCTACGAATTCATTCTTAGTTTTTCTGGAACTCAAATATACTGGTGAATTTTTAACAAAAGTTCAGAATACACAATTAGAAATATGCCAAAAACGCACAAATACATTATTCACAAGATGGATCACGATATTGTCAGAGCCATTTTGGAAGGAGCAAACTTGAACACCGATTTAACAATGGGATTTTATTGTAAACCAGGCAAGATCTCTTAAATTGGAAAAATAAAATAACAATGAACCTTTCCTAAAAGTTCTCAAGAGTAATATGGGTTGCTTCAATTAAGTAAGTTGCGTTCTCTCTCTCTATTTAATAATAAGAGTTCCATTACGGAACTGAAAAGAATTTCACCTAAATCAACACTTCAGGATTATTATTTTGTTCATGAGGAGAGCACTTTAGCGACTAATGCGATTAAAAACAGATGTGACAATTGAGCTTGTTTTTGTTCACTAACTCAAAACGAAGCTGTCTTCGAGAGATTTAGAGTAAAAAATTGTTTTTACTGACGAAATAACTTTAATTATTCTATTTCAACGTTAATTTATGCTAATAAATCAGACGTTTCACGGTTTCCGAGTCATCCCGGAGCTTTGGCATGAAAATAATAGGTGGAAGAGCATGCTAATGTGATCTCAGTTTTAAAAATTCCTACTAATGGGGACTCCAATTATCCTGACGTTTCGGAAATTTTGAGGTTCAATCTTGAAAAATACGTCTTTTGATACAACGTCGCATTCTCAAATCAATCGTACCATTCACTAAGTGTTCCATTGTGGAGCCACTATTCCAATAGAAAGGAAACAAAATTCTATATCTCAAAGCCACTTTTAAAAATATGGATATAGGTCATGCAGAAAGCATCAACCCAGACGAATCCAAGCTTTGATAGACTACAAAATTCAGGTCTAATGAACGTGACAGTTGCAATCCAGAGAGGTCGTTAGATCAAATGCAGTCCAAATAGAAAACACTCCAGTTGGGAACAAAAAGCTTATAATGTCTTGTCTATCTGAAGATAGTAGATTCTACTCTACCAATTCCATAAAGCTTCACTGAATCGCGAAATTTAGAATCCAACTTGCAGAGTGCTTTTATATTCCATCAGTTGCTATTCATGTTTCCTAAATCTGACCTCGCAAACTGATTTGACTTCAAAATGATCGCGAGAAACTTTACTCTTAGAATTTCTACTTAACAAGTGAGTACTGTCTGAGATCTATGTTGCAGCAGCTCCATCTTGTAAGAGTGCATGCATATTAGAAAAAAATTACTTACAGAAAGTTCAAAATGATTGATTCGCATAACCTTTCATCTCTCTAACTTTACTTAAGTTGAAGTCGCGATTTTATTTCCAGATAATGCTCAGAGAATTTGATAATTCGTCTGCACCAAAAGTATCTGATTCCGAGGACAAGAAGGTATTTATCATACATACAGCTTATAACACAATCCAGAGTTCATATAGAAAAGATTTTGATTTGGAGATAACATCTCAAATAGCAGCATCCTTAATTGTCTATAGTGATGAGAGGTGTACCCGACCAAGCAGTATGTGTCATACTTTACTCAATGTAGGATAAGAGATGTCTGAATTTCTTATCTCTCATTGCTCATAAACTTTAGGAGAAATGAATCATATTTTGTTTACAAGTCACCAATTCTAGCAAGCGCCCAAAAATTCCACACATCTCCATTTCACAATTTGACGATACATTCAGGGAATTTTATGTCTTATGTTAGGAGTCGAAACAAAGGAAAGAAAGCTTTCTCTTTCCAATTTTGGAACAATTTTAAAATTTATTTCTCGATAATGCTGATATTTTCACAATTTCTTTTTTTTCTCAAAAATCTGCTTTGAAAAAAATTGATGCTGATACTTAGTTAATTATTCTCTCTAAGAAAACTCTCTGACGAGAAAATTTTATGTATTAGTTTAGCAAGTGTTTTTCCTTCAGTCTTGAATTATTTTTCTGATTTGACCAAATACATTCAACTTATCAATAATTTTACGCTTTTTTCTACGAATATTGAAGAGAATTAGCTGAGATCAATAACATTCAGTTCAGTGAACTTCTTTTATTCGCTCTAACAGCCTCTAATTTTTAGGTTTGGTCTTGGTGAAGTCCAGCAATTCCTATAATGAGAAAATTTTATTAAGGAGGTGTTTCTGCAAATTTGAGAACCTCTGCCGCCGTTGGGTGAATTTTAATCGTTCTTTTCCAGTCTTCGAGGGTTAAGCGCATTTTAATCGCAACAGCGAATCCCTGAAAAATAAATTTTAGAGAACTAAGTGCAAATTTTTCCTTTTACTTGAATGATTTCACCAGCGTTAGGTCCTAAAAAGTGAGCACCAATGACTCTGTTATTGTCGGCTTTGTTGACTAGCACTTTGCACATGCAGATGTTAGGGTCATGACCATCATTGTAGCACCACTCCAGAGGTTTCATAGGCGTGTAGTAGACATCGATGTTCTCAGTTCCAAACCTTATAGTTTGTAATTTTGCTAATATATTCAGGTATTAAATTTACTTCTTGAGAGCTTCGTCTTCATTCCAGCCGCATGAGCCATACTCCAATGGCGTGAATACAGTAGTGGCGATATTGTCATATGACATCAAACGTGTTGCGCCTGCGAACAGCCTTCGAGCGAGAAGTCTTCCCGCCTAATATTCGAGAGATAAAAAAAACCCTACTCCCGAAAGAAAGTTACCATAATCGCAGTTGGGGTCAATTCTAGTCTTCCATAAGCAATATCACCGATTGCAAAAATATTTTCCACATTTGTTCTATCTTCAGGGTCTGTTAAGATTTTATTGCTTCTCTCTTCCAATTTGATTCCCAGCTTTTCCAATCCAAGTCCATTAATTTCTGCACTTCTTCCGATAGCGAATAATACAGTGTCAAATTCTTCACTTTGTGGATTTCCCTATTTTGTAAATTGAATTTTAGAATGGTTAATATAGTGTCTGTGGAATCTAATATACTTTCTCATCTTTCCAGTGGACGAGCTTTCTGCCACTCTCGAGTTTTTCGACCTTTTCAGGAACAGCATGTACAAATTTGGTCCCTGTCTCCTGCATATATTTTCCAATACGATTGGCGCATTCTTGGTCAAATCCTCTAAGTAGAATAGATCGCACCATAACAGTGACATCATTGCCGATGCCAGTCAAGAACCCTGCACATTCCTGAGAGAGAAATTAGATTTATGACACATAAGAGTGAGTAGGTTACAAGAGAGACATAAGAGGCACCGACACAGAGGGTTTTGCCAGGATTTTTATCCATCCAGAAGATGTCATCAGAAGAGATTCCGTACTCTTTTGCTCCTGGAATATCAGGGAAATTAGGTCGACCACCAACTGCGATGACAACATATTTTGCTGTTTTCTTCTCTTCTTTCTTTGTTTTTGGGTCAAGAAGCTAATTAAACTATGAGGAATGGTCTCTTTGTTGGGATCGTTACTCGAACAGTATGAGCATCTTCGAGATAGCCGAATCTATTGAAGTATTTCACTCCTTTTTCAATCATTTGGGACTTGTAGCCCCAGTTAAGGCCCTTTATAAGGATTAACATAGAGCACAAGATAAGATGGTTCACCTTGATGTGGTTTCCAACTTTTTGCTGCATGGTTTCCCAGCTATGCTTACCTTTAGGATCCACATTCCAGCCTGCGCCAACTTGGTCAGTACGGAGCTCCCCCAGAAGAGCGGCATAGTGCATCAGTTTCTTTGGGATGCAACCTACATTCACGCAGGTGCCTCCAAGACCCCATTTAGTTCCAGCTGGAGAAGGTCGCACGTAATCAGCTAGCGCAACTTTAGCACCGTGTTTTGCTGCTTCCTTCGCGCAAGCAAGACCTCCGGAGCCACCGCCTTAAAAGTAATTGGGATAACTACTCTCTCGGATTTTTTTAAGAGTTACCGATGACAAAAAGATCGTAATCGTATTCTTGTTCCATGATCTGAATCTTAATTTATCAAAATATTACACGAATTTTATATATCTTTATCGATATTGGGTGATTGAAGTCGGAATCACTCTTACTTAGATCAGATTTTCCGAAAATCTGAGTATTGTTCTAAAAAACAAATCAATGGATAAACCCTAGCTGGATGTGAGTCCAGTTTTGCAGGGAAGAAGTAGAGATCATAGATTGGAGAATGGGTTAAGTTCAAGTGATATTTAAAACAATCTCCTCCATTAGCTAGCTATTCCCAGTCATCAAGCGTTCGATCGATTTCATTTCACTATTTCTATTTTCCGAAGCTGAGTGATTCTTTCGGTCCCCCCCCCCCAAGAAATACATATATGACTCTAAAATCTCTTATCTTTCTAAATCTGTTAACATAGCATTCCAATTCTCGCCTTGAGGTGAAAGAGTTACTGTGGGTGCTTATGATTTCATATTTCAGAGATATTCCACTCCTAGACAGAATCGCTTGAAAATATATGATTTGGAACCTGCAATGAAACTAACATTAGCTAGCAAATAGACTGTATGAAGTCGTGATTGAAATAGGGTTAGAAGATTTACTGAAAAATGAATTTGTTGTCTAAATGTGTTCGAGTTATTGGCCTTCTCGGTAATTCACTGTATAGATTATAAAATTGGAAAAAATACGTATTCTAGATTTCTTTGTAGATGTAGGAGGAGTAACTTTTGTTTTAAAGAATTCCGAAACCACATTTGTTAAAGTTACGAGCTATTTCGGCCTATCTGCAGCTGGCAGTGCGTAGATAAACATCACAGAGCTCTTTGTTACTCAATGAATCATCGAATGATAATTTATGGATTAGCAGAGATTTTCAAAATTTAATCGCATCAAGCTCAAAGCTGCTAACTCAACTTTTCAAAAGCAACATCTTTAAATATGTAATATTAACCTTGCCTTTCTATGACCTCAAGGATAAATATCTAGTTTTATGAACCAAAACTGTGCAAAACCTTAGTAAGTGGTGCCAGACCTCTTTTTCGTTATCGTAGAATGGTCACCGACTTTCTTCGGAGCAGAAAATACAGTTTTGGCTGGCATTCGAGTCTTGGGAGCAGGTCCACTTTCGAACTTATCTTTCGTAGCTTCATCAAACGTGACATGTTTGCTGACTGCTCCAGGACCTCCTCGATGAACCCATCCGACACCATTTTTCATAGCAATGTCGTGTTTATCTCCGGTTAAAGCAAAAACTTGGTCTGGAGGTAAGTTATGATCGACTTCATTTGGTACAATGGTAAACATGCCGCCCATTTTCGCTTGATAAGAAAATTATATCCAAGTAATTCGATTTAATGTTTATAACCCTGACTTTAAATTTCTGCTTTTACATTCATAAAGATTCCCGAGCCAACCTACTTTTTTTTTGTTGATAACACAATCAACACCTAATGAAAAAGGTTTCTTCTAGGTAAACTCTACTGAAGCAATGTATAGAGGAAAGAAGAAACGTAGCAGCCGAGTGTTGCGATAGCAATGCTTCTAGAGATTAACTATTCTCTTGTATAATCACGATCCCTGATTAATTTAGTTGGTAGAATGGTCTTTCGGAATGAACAAGATTGATTTATTCTGGATAAACCAATGCTTTGCTCAATAAATTTGCATTTTTGTTATAATTTTTCCTCGGTGCTTGAGAGATATGATCGGTGATTCTATTTTAAAAGGGCCAGGCTTTAAACTATGATAGTTTTAAAGATAATTCTCATTACCTAAAAGCAAATCTATGTGGGTCTGAATGCAGTTGTAGACCAAAGAATAGTTTATAAATATCTTTTAAGAGTACCATTAACCTGTTATACAAAATCTTCTTAGTAATGGATCATGAGCAAGGGGGATTTGCTACATTTTCGAAAATAGCGCGGCATTTCCAAGTGAAATTCCCACAAAAAAAAAAATTGGCTCAAATAAACTTCAATAATCTTTCTGTTGAGACAATAAACCTATCATTTTCTTAGGTGGCTAGCTCAACTTTTCCAATATAAGAATTAGATCTCACAGACTTACAACACTACGAAAACTTCAATTGAGCCAATTAATTTTCTTTCTTCATTCTTCTTATTTTTGTGAATTAGAGGTTAAGTCCAACAAAAGATGGGACATATAATCAGAATATAGATTAATTTTTCCTATGTAAACTATTAACGGCTCACTATATTTTTGTATAGAGCTTGCTAAGCAGCTACTTTGATGAATCCATGAAATACCTCAAAATTAAATAAAACCGTGTGATGAATTTTACAAAGTATACAAAGAGAGAAGCTGAAGGCTTGCTCTCACAATTTTGGGCATTGCCCTTATGTATTTCTCAGAAGTCCTTTGATATATTCCACTGTTTGCTGGTACACCAGTTTTGTCGGCAAAATTAATTTCGTTATAGAAAAAATAGCTTTGGGAATGCTTCTATAAATAATCGATAAACCCTGTAGGAATTCAAGTTAGATTCGAAAGAAAATTTATTTCTCGAGCACAATTTTTGTTCGATTTATAGTGAAAACTCAAAAGAGAACTCCATTCACTCAGTGATGCAGTCCAATCTCTGGTGTATCTCAGTGGCAAGAGTAACACAGATTCCAAAATTTGTTGTGCTCCGTTTATATTATTGCCCTTACTTTAAAAAAACTCATCCTTTCTCATTTCTCAGAATTCGATTATTATTTTGAAAGCTTCTAGCATATCTTCTGCTCTATTTCGCTTCCATCTCCTAATGAATCTATTCATGCAGAGATATCCATCAAATAAATCTATTTCGCTTGGTCTCGATTTTAATTTGGAACGGAGCTTTGGTTCATTTCTGTATTAACTTTTTTTTATTTTGAAAATTTTTGATCCATGAATTTCTTAATTTATTGGAAATACTAAGAGGTAATCACGTTGAATAGCAAAAAATTCCCAGAATTTCGATTTATCAAAACTTTTTAATTTCCGATAATCTGAATTCAATGATTTCAAGAAATTTTATTTTAGAACCTACCTATGAATTAAATCGCACAGCTGGATTCTATAAATTCAGTTTGTCACCTCGAGAACGAGTTCAAAAAGAATTAAAGTATGAGCTTTTCGTATCTGAAAGGACCCAAAACAATTTCATTGCTAACTGAGAGTGCGAGACAGTCTGTTCTATCAAAAGCAGAGACTGCAAACATTAACATTTTACCAAAAATGGAGAAGCGTAGATGCAGTTTCTCACACACACCTCTTACCCTTCATAGACCTTCTTGCCGAAAATATTTGTTCACTACAGACAAGCTTGCTACCTCTAGCTGGAACCTCTGCAAGAAATATGATACTCCAAAAATCGAACACCGGTGGCTGCCTAGAAGGAATCCAATCAGGCTCGTTAACTCCACAGTGTATCACAGCATGCAGCCCAAATAGCATTTTCATTAGTCAATCAAAAACGATTTCTCATCCTTCCCTGCAAGTGGGATCCTCTAGAACTTTTCAGTGCTTGGACTCCGCTGCTTATCACTGTAATAATAATAAAATCACATTCAAATAATACTCACCATTAATATCAGCTCTAAGTGCTTACCTGAATCAAATCTTACAATCAAAGAAACAGTTGGAAGACAAGGTGAGACACTTCCGATTTAATTGATACTCAAGTGCTGTCTTATTTTAGATACAAGAAATTACTGTGGAGAAAGAATTATTGGCACAAAGAGTGAAGGAATTTGAGGTTAGAGAAATGGAACGATTGTCTGTGCCGCTGCCTAAAACTACTGAATTTGTTTGTGTTCCAAAAAAAAAGAGACTCAGGAGACTAGCCATTCAAATCAATAGATCTCATAAATGCCCTGTTGAAAGCTGCCAAAAACAATATGGGTGAGATTTAGCATGACTGAAAGCGTTCTTAAATTTAAACAATTTTAGATCGGAGACTTCACTTAACTTGCATATAAGAAAGAAGCACGCTGATGTCAAAATAGAGGAACGTTCTTAGGGATTATATTTTAAAACTTGTTGTATTGCCTAAGTAGTGGTTCAGTTTCCATAGGTAATTCATGAACTATGTGGTTCACTCATGAAGTCTTTAGGCTTTGTATTATTACTCTTATGAATTGTAATTTATTATATGATATTTTAAATCAATCTCTTCAGAATGTTGAAATTATAAATGGACTACATCATCAGTAATAGTTTGGTTAAGGAAAAGATTGTGCAATGTTTTTTATCATTGAGTTTTTACTGCAATATCAAATGAAGTGCACTTCCTTCATTTAGGTCTTGCTAGGTTTAGATATCTATCCAATCAAATCCTATTGAGTCACTACTCCGATCATTAAGAGAAGGAAATAGCTCTGGGTCTCCATAAGTTAGCATTCAAACTTTGTATCCCTAACCCCTCAATTATTGCATTGAGCATATTAGGTTGCTTTCTCTTTCTCTCTACTCTTGTTTTATGGTAGTAACAATAAATTATAGGTTGAATTCCTAAAATAATAACAAAATGAAGCTTTTTCCAATACCAAATGCAATGTTTCTCTTTTAAATTTTTCCTTCATGAAGGCCGACAACACTTAACTTCTTACATGAATAATCATATCCAAACTAATAATTCAAATTGTCTGGATCTTCGCATATGTATATGTTATGTAATCTATATATGGGTTATTTTGAAATGGAAAATCTAAAGTAAATGGTGGTTTTTTCCTCTACTTGGATCAAAACATCCTTCAACTCTAGCCTTCCATCTTCCCTAATTAAAGGGATGTAATTTTCCTCGCTTTGTTCATTTACTTCAACAGTCACTTGCATGTTGGACGAAGAGCTATCCAGGTGAGACTCTGTTCCGGTGAAATCTAGTCCCCAAACTCTGATCTCATCGATCAAAATTGATGTCCCGGCCCGAGAAGCAAAAGATATTGTTAGCTGTGAATTATCTCCATTGACTTCAGTTTCTATGATGCAACTCTTCAAGATACATTCATTCACTAAAGTCTCATCCGAAATGTCCTTGGAACCCATGATATTACCACTCGCATAATACTCTCCATCAGAAGTCTTACTTAATCCAACAGTCATAGTGAATTTATTGGGGAGATCATCGGAACGACTAACGTTACTGGCGCTCGAAAATTCAGCAAAAACTACTTTACCCCCTCTGAGATACACTGGAGAGCTTTCTCCAAGCTTTGATTGGATCGTGACGATGGAACCGTCATTATTGTCACTTAGGATTAAGACCCCTTCTTTGTAATCGTACCATCTCCCTGCAGGGAAATAGGAATCGAATTCATCAATTTCAGTCAGGTTAAGCGACGGACACACCATTAATGCGTCACCTATTAAAAATTGTCTTTCACTGTAGCCATATTCAGAGTTGTAGAGCATTTCATCTTGAGGCCATTCGAAGAAGACCGGTCTGAAGACTGTACCTGTACCATTTGCTTCGAGGAACTGAGTATAGTAGTAGCGAAGATGTGCGTATCTATATCTCAATGCAGCTTGTGATGTCAAAAGAACTGTGGAATTAGCTCCCCAAGCATAAGGTTCTTGCATTATACCGCCTATTTCATGATGATTGCGAGCAAAAGGGTACCATGAACCTAGCTGCATCCATCGAGCGCAGAGCATTTCAGTCGTATCTCCAGAAAATCCACAAATATCAGACCCCGTGTGAGGAATTCCATAGATATTAAAAGCTAAAATCCCAGATATTGAATATTTCAAGAAATCAACTGTGGCTGCATTGTCTCCTGTCCAATGGCTTGCGAATTGGCCACTGCCATAAGTTGTACTTCTCGAGAGTATAAACGGCAAAGGCGATTTCGTTTTCAAGTACTCGTAGGTTGCCTTACTTTCTACAAACCCATTGAAAGTATGCACGTTCAATTCTGTCAACCCCTGATAGTGTCTTGCTCCAACATCGATGGTTTTTGTGGACAAATCAACACCTCCTGGTGTATACGGAAGCTCAGCGAATACTGGGATGCTTGGGTCACAATTGCCATTGCAGAAATTTGAGAGCTCGTTCATGTCCAGCCATATCCCTGAAAAATTGACTTGCTGATAGAGGAGTTCAAGCATCTCCCCCCAGAAATCTTCACTTCCAGGGTGCCAGAAGTCGACCCAATACACGTCTCCAGGCCACACTGAGCCGACTAATATATCATCACTTGTCGCGTACTTTATTCCTATGTCAAGGTCTTCAATTTTTTGAACAGCATAAGTATCATTTTTCAATCCGATCCCTGCATCGATTATGGGAACCCATCGTTTTTGGTACTTTTGAAGCACCTCATTAAATCTTTTGACTGGAAAGCGAGTCTCATCAATTGTAAAGTCGACATAGTCCCTCATATAATCAATGTCGCTCCAAATGACATCAAGAGGAAGCTGGAATGCCGTATAATTGTTCAGCACAGATTCAACGACATCAAGAGTGGTGTATCCCCATCTACACTGATGCCAGCCCAAACTCCAAAATGGAGGCATACTCCATTTTCTAATATACTCATGATAATTTTTAATCAAGTTTTCCGGATTAGCACCACCTAACAACACGTGAATATCAAAAATTCCTCCGCCTGCGATTTTAAAGGTAATTCGCTTTTGGTCTGATTGTATAATTGCATCCATTGCGTTAGAAATCTTCAAGAAAACAAGAGAGAAGTTTCCTGACTCTTCTCGGATCAGATAGACGGGATGATAACCATAGGTTTGAGAACCTTGAATTCCATGATCCAACATGAAAGGTGCATCTTTGTTCCATAACGTGTAAGTTCCTGTTCTGAGTTGGAACGGGCCTGCTCTTTCTCCAAGGCCATATAAGTAGCCTCTTGGCAGCTCAGATGTTAACTCTAAATAGAATTTAGTATAGATTAGCGTCGAGTTCATGCTAAAAAGAGTTTCATTCGTCTCTCGGCGAGTAATTGCAAAAGAAAAATCGTCATCAACATTAGTGGGGTGATACAATTTGCCCCTAGATTTGTTCCACCTTATTTGCTCATAAGGCTCGGAATATCCAGGAAACGGATACTCATCAGGAACCTCAAACCTGCTATTTTCTGCATCGATCATACGAATTTCAAAATGATTCTGACGTAGGAGACGACTCGTGAAATTGATGTATTTTACAGAAGGATTACTGACGCTGTCAAAACTTGAAGGAGTATGAATTGCTGCTGTGGCATTGATCCAAGAGTTATCGGCAACTACGCTCTTTAAGGAATATCCAGGGTCCTTCGTAAGTTCGAGATTGCTTATTGGCTTAATCTTAGAAGAATTTGCTTTAGATCTGAATACGATAAACAATACAAGCAATACAATAACCAGCAGAACGAAAGAAATCACGATTAGAGCAACAGTTTTTTGTTTTTTGTCTTTTGCTTTCATGGTGTTGTCAAGCTTGATTGTTTCTTCGGTTTCTGGTAAATGACAATCTGTATCAGTCACTTCGCTTTGATCATTTTCTCCAAGTAACAGAGATACCTCAGGATTTGGATTCATGGCTGTTTTTGTTTAAAGGTTTTGAATAAACTTGAACTTTATTGTAAGATTTTCAGCTGAGACGTTTTTGTATGAGTTATCTGCTCAAACTTACTGCTCTTTGAGTAAATGCCTTCGTTCAGTAGTATGTTTAATCTTAACTAAAAGATAATCGATTCGATTTGGACTTCCAAAATTTTATACCCGTTACTGAAGTAACTAATTTGAAACGAAAACTCTGTTTCAAGGAGTTGTCTTTAATGCTCACGAAAAGAATTTTCTAAAGAGATGGGAGTAAACCGTACCCTATTTATCTTTAAATATATCTTCTTCTGTGTGCAAATTGCTTTTTAGGTACTACAAAAGACTGACTGCTGTGATCAACGAAAAGAAAATGAAAAATTTTCCATTTATTTTATTTTATTTGATATGAAAGCAAGCAACTCTTTCTGAGGCCTACTTGTTGGTTCAACTAATTTACCTCCAGGAGATGGAAACATTGGCTTTTCATTCAAGAAATAAATAAGCATTGCTAATTTATTAACATTGTAGATTGCATTTACTTTACTCGAGAAGATTTCTGCGAAGGAAATCTCTTGTCGAATGTATATTTATTGCTGAAAAGGCTGAAAATTTTAGATTCAAATCTAACATGATAACCAACAAAAAAAAAAAGGCAGTTCTCATCGTTCGAACGATTCGGATTCCTGAGACTTTATAAATTTACATGATTGGAAGAGAGCGAATGTAGCCAAAAGCCTGCTGCACTACATTTTCATTCATTATCAGGATATATCTACTTTCCGCGATGGTGTGATATTAAAATGAAACTCTTCTTATATTACTCTAGGAAATCCTAATAAATAGCATGATAACTAAGATGGCACATATCCCAATCGTATAGATGACAAGCTCTTCGAAAGTGCAGGATCTAATGTTCTAAATATCGCTAATTCGCATTTCCGGTTTCTTAAATAATTATTTTCATGCACGTGCAATTAAAAATGTTCCTCAGCAGATCGACGAAGCATAGAAATGAGAAAAGAAAGATAATAAGGCGATTATCTAATTTGCTGAGTTGTTGAAAACCTCGTGAGAGACGAACGGAAATTAGTCTTCCTCATACTCTACTATTCATTCTCCTGTTCCAACACAGCTGGTAGTATCAATACAGTGCTCACTATGAGAAAGTTACATTTTCTTTTTATAAAACTCAAGGCTTTTTCCTGAACTTTTTTATCAATAAAACAAAAGCACCAATACTCGGCAATATTAAGACAAGATCACTTTTTTATGGAGTTCATGAGATTAGTGAGGAATTGTGAGCTGCTACTTTCGCTTGTCATATCCAGAAGCTTCATTATTCATGTAAAACGCACTTCCCTCGTTTGCGGGCCAGCTATATTGCTATTTTTTTTTTCTCTCTCTCTATGTGACTGTTGCTCTGAAATCTTTCCAGAGACCACGTTTCAAATAATTTCGTTGAAGAGATATTAAAAACAATACTAACACATACTCTTACGTGATAGGTAATCTAAGTCCCTATTTTTAACTCGTCTCAATCAAATAGAACCTTGAAAAGGATTTAGAAATTCTGATCGGTGATTAACTATTAATTTTTCAATCCATCTATCCTTTTATTATTTTGCTGGACTTGGGAAATAAAAAATACTTTGAGGGTTGGCGTAAGAATTTATTGCACAGCCAAGAATTTTTATCGATGAATGAGGCTGACACTCTCAAACCAGGAACCGAAATTTTTCAGAGAAGGAGGACTCAAGAATCGTTGATGAGGTAAATTAACTCACGGCTATCATTTCTAACGGAGAATTCGTCAGACTTTCAGCAACTACATTTCAGGATCTCAATGATACAAGACTTTCGCTACATCATCAGGTCTCCATCTTTAGGCAAGGTCCTAAAAAAGTAACTCCAATGAGCTCTGGCAGTTCGATATAGCGGCTATGTATTCAATTTTATTAGAAAAACTTAGCAATCGCGTTGGATGGATTGCTTATCAATCTTCAGCCAGAAAAACCGCAGGCATTTCTAAACTCTCCTCAGAAGAACCAAGTAAAAGTTCGATCAGAGTGCTGTGAATAACCCCATATCTAGAAACCTTCGAAATTTCGTGATGCAAGCGCTGATAGATCAAATAATTTCATAATTACTAACCGCCCAGGCATTGAAACATTTTTAATCGCACTATCAAGTTGCTATAATCTTTATGCATTGACATGTTGGTCTAAGAAGGTAATAGCCACACTTGAGGCAACATTTTTGATTACTTGCCCTAGAAAACAAAACTGATAATGCAAAAAGCATGTATTGACAGCTATTTCATTGATTTTTTTAAGAAAAAGACAAACGTATTTATTCCTGGGAGGTCTCTACGACATGGAAGGGCTCTCGCGGACAAATCCAAGACAATTTTTATCGATGTAACTCCCTACTGATGGATTGAAAAGTTATACAATTTTATAGAGTTCCAGAGAGCAAATTTCAAAGAATCATTCAAATGGAGTTTTAGTGCAACCTTTTAGAGGCAACGCAGCCGATAATGATGATGATAGCCTGATAAAACTGATTCCATTTTTAATTTTTGTTTCCCAAGTAACGAAAAATTTTTCTCGAGTATTCTAAAAATGTTCAAAGTTTGAAGACATTAGGCCCATTAAAAAGTATTACGAGATGTTTAGTCAACAAAAAAAGAAGATTTCTGGAACATTCGGACCATTTTTGGTACCCAGTGAAGACGAGAAGGAGGATTGTGGAGACATAGTTGATGATGAAGAAGAGGAGCAAGGATTATATAAAGGAACTGCTGCACTTTCTTCACAAATAAATGTGAATATGAAAGATTTAAAAAGCCGCATTTTGAAGGGTCATTTAATGTCGGCAACTCAGAAAGAATCAGTTGATTATCCTCATAAGGGGGCAGCAACCTTGCAAGTCGAATACAGTGGAAAGTTTACAGATTTTCAGGGTTCAACAAAATCACAAATAGAAAAGGAATCATTAGGAGATTTTAATGAGCTCACTCAAAGCACGGATTTATTTTCGAGGGTGACTCATCAAAAACCATATAGTCCATCAAAGACCTCAACCTATAGCTGATTTGTGAAAATTTTTTCTTTGCAAAAACCCAAAATGAATTAATCTTGAATTTTTGTAATAATCTTTTGTCTTTGAGGCATCTTTGCTGCCTAATTTTGTATCACTTTTTTTTCCCCCTTCTCTCTCTGTCTTTTTATTTCTTCAATCTATGATAAAGCTTGTACGTATAAGATTGCAGAAGATTATCCTTCACATGATAGGTCTTTTCATATTAAGTTTGAAACAGAATTAATTTTAATAAAACAAAGTAATTATAATAAACAGAGAGACGCCTTTAATTTCCTCTTGCTGTTTAGACCTGAGTATTGCGCATTCATTCAGAGAATAACAGAATTTAGAGAACCCCAATTTATTGAGACTCGCATCCTCCACTTCTATGAAACTATCCCCTTCTCCGAAAATAAATTTGAAACTGAAAACGTAACTCTCACCCAGCTTATATATACTCAAAGTAGATTGGTTTTGAATGAAATGTTTGGTAAACAAAAGACAAAGTGAAAAGCAATCAACATATGTGTTAGTTTGTTTTTTTTATATAACTAAAAGTCTTCCATACGGAAATGATATCAAAGTTTTTTTTCTCTCTCTCTTCAACTCAACATTTAAAAAAATTCCATTAATTGTTAAGCTCGAAAGTACTACTTTTCTGTAAGGATACGATAACCAGCCCACTCTTCAGGAGCTATGAAATCATTGTCTCTCAAGAATTCATAAAGATTGGTTGATGGGCCATCACCAGGTCTCATAGTTAAGCATTCCTCAAGTTTTCTTTTGGTAGTTGACCAGTCACCCTTGAGATAAGCCTTGAACGCAATTTGGAAGGTTTCGTAGAAAGGCCCTACTCCATTATCTTTGACCATCACTCTTAAGTCTTTATCTGTATCAAGCAGATCAGCTGTTCGACCTTCATTGTCAATATACTCTTGCTGGATCGCTAATTTAGATGCTTGTCTCTTTTTCCTGATCTCTTTTTTAGTCAGTTCTTTCGGGGTGCATTCTGGTAACTCATCAATATTACAATCGATGGTATAGAAATCTATAGGTTGCTTTGATCCTTTTACTGTCACACGGTCTATATGTCTCATGATGTCTCGGATTGGCTTCGAACACTTATTATAGAGACTTCCGCTGATCAGCAGTGGTACTCCATATTGTTTTGTGGCAGCCTCTAGTCTACTTGCCATGTTCACATTTGGTGACAAGTATGAAGCGTCGATTTTGAATTCAGAGCCGATAGCACCCTCAATGGCCCATCCCATATGAAGACCGAATCCCATTTTCACTTTATAGTTGGGAATTCGCTCATTGAGTTTTTCGTGTTTTCGATAAGCGAGCATCTTCAAATCCTTGTTAATCCTGGCGTAAATTTTCAGGAAAGAAATTATAGCCAGATCACAAATGTTCTGAACAACTTTTGAATTTTTAACATCTAAGTCATGGATGGTCGGATGGCAAACTTCCTCATCTGGGAATTTCCAAACAAGCAAGAAGGCATCTCCTATGTTCTTGTTTGCTGATCCATTATATTTGTCAACGATTCTATGAACGATATCGCCGATAGAATTGACAAACATCATGACTTCTTCTTGTAAGACCTCAGTCGCATCGGTGAAGTTTCGAATGTCGCAAAATCCAAAGATTGCCATCTTTTTTTGTCCTTTGATCATTGGATTGACGTCACCACCATTTGCAATATTTTGCGCGATGATTCCTGAGCCAGCGTCACCAAATCCTAATGCCAGCAACGTACCAATCTTGATAATAGCATTCTCGATTTGGGCAATTTCGTTTTCTTTTGCAGTAGCTTCTGCGATGAGCTCCTCTTCCTTCGCCACCAAAGGATTGGCAGCAATTTTATTAACTTTCTCGATCATTCTTTCTATAGGAGCGATGGCTTGATCCTCTACGTCTTTATTGAAAAAGATGGAAGCTAGGACCAGCGCTAAAGATATAAAGAGTGTTCTCCCTATACCAAGTTCGGCCTCAAACGTAGTTTCTGGTCGCTTATCCAAGACGACCATGACGTCGGCATAGATTCCAGCATAAGGAGTTCCCTCAAAGCTTGAGTTGGCGATTTCGAGGTCACTTTCACGGTAAGTGTTTGGGTCCGTAAATGTTACAGTATAGTTAGGAGTGACAAATTGAATTATTGGCTTGTAACGTTCGTTGCTCTGTTGCACTGCCGAATCGACATATGTGTTTACGTCGGTTCCATTTAAGCCACTAACGATTTGAAGTTTAAGGTCATCAGCCATGTAATTATATTCTCGGTCTGGCTCGTTCCAATAATCCGTGGAAAATAGAGGTACGAGGAATACCAGAAGTAAGACAATGATGACAACTCGCTTGACCGTCAAAGTCGAAAGTTGTTTGCCTACACGGGACTCTTTTAGCAAATTCTGATTATCTCCAGCAAACACGTCTTGAAGAGAGATGGCGTGCGACTGAGTACTTCGATTTGTGCCTGAGACTACTGAGGCATTATCATTGATCTCAAGTTGGTTTTGAGAACCAGAGACTGTGAATGATTTCTTCGGTTCACCAGGGGCACTTGGCTTTGGGAACACCTTGTTTAGGTCCTTTGGTAAGGCTTTCTTATTATCCTTATCTGCAATCTTTGTGAACTTCACTAGACGCACGAGTCGCACTATTCTTACGATCTTACCAGCTCTAGCAATATTAGTTAAAAAAAAAGAAGCTGGGATTGATTACCTTGCACCGACTCTCGCTCCTTTACCTGCCTTGGCAAGAGATTTGGAGTTTCCGCTCAGCATGCTTTCAATCCATGTGATATCGAATACCATCGAGGCGATTCCAACTATATCTAACAAGAACGTGAAAGACCACAAGTAATCTTCCACTGCGACTACATTCATTACAAGTTCCACGACAAATATTCCCATAATTACGATTGCAAGTACACTGAACGCTGTGTCTGCTTCAGCAGGAGCGGCGATTACTCTGATATCATCCGAAAATAATGCCCAAATTGTTAGCACATTAACAAATATTTGAAAATATGGGTGGTCTAGAATCTTTTGGACTCTGGTACACCTTTTCTTTTTCTTTTTTGATTTGTCGTCACCATCTCCAAAGATATCGACTTTCTTTTCTTCTCTTCGTCTGTTGGTGGAGCTGGAGCCACCGCTTTGACTGTTACTTTCGCTGTGATCTTCGTCATCTTCATCGCCATTTTCGTTATTTTGTCCTTCACCTTCTTTCTTCTCTCCTTCTGCAGCGGCTGCAATGATGGTTTTGATGGGAGGAAGAATTCTACTAGTGTATTTTGGTGCCAAGTAATGAGTAGAAACATCGTTCAAAATGATCAAAGGAGCATATGACTCCATGGTAACCTCTTGGTCGTAATTCGGATTTCTCAGTGGATTACGTGAAGGACTGGCATGCATAGAAAGCCTGCTTTCATTGAGAGGCGGTATGCGTGCAAGTACTCCATGCTTAGTGGGGGAAGTGTCGCCACTCATTTCGATAAAGTTATTTGATTCTGAGAAAAATTTATATTATATAATTTCGCACGAATGATTCCTCTTAAATAGTCAAGTAGCTAATTTTGGTTATGAAATTCGAAAGACTCAAGTTTTAATTATTTTAAAGCGTACTAAAAAAAGCTACCCGAAATTAATTCCTGAAAAGTTAATTTTGTTAATGAGACAATGAGAAAAATGATTGTCAAAAACGAGGGTAAAATGAATTCTGTGACAGTTTTCTGACAATGATTATAGGTTGTTGGATAAGTTCAGAAGGATGTGCCTCTTTTTTTTGAGACACAGACCCCCCCGGGGCCGCCTTGCTGGGTTGAAGAGGTTTCATTTATTTCTACCGTGTATTTTATTTAGATCGATTTCTCTTGATAATCAATTTTCAGAAATAGATATTTTCTTCCTTCTCCAGCACGGAGACCAGGAAAGCTCACGAATTCCCTGCATTGCGCGTTGAACTTTCAGGATCTAGATCAACATGATCCTATTTTCAAAGGTCCCTCTAACGAAATAAAGAGCAATATTGGAACATAATTCAAAGATTTAGAGGCTTCAAAATCATTGGATGGGTTTTTGAAAAGGATAAGAGGAGGGACAAATGATAGAAAGTTCCTAAGAACCATTTAAAAATATTATTATCACTATCAGCAGTGCGTGGTTTTTGAGTCTCAATATTGAAGAGAATTGAGCTATTGGTGAGACTTGGAGGCTTCTTTGTGAGAAATGGCGCGAGATTTGGATGTTGATAAGAAATAATCAAAAATAATCTCAAAATGCAGTTAGAGGACAGCTTGCGAAAGTTGGAGAAGAAAATATTGGCTAGAGATTTCAGTCGCGCAATTTTTTTATTCGTCAGGTCATCATGGAAAAATTTTCATGGACATTCCTTACATGAATAGCACTCCATAATCAATCAATTTGACTAAAAAAAAAAATCGGTTAAATTGAAAATTTCAAGAAAAAAGTCTCATGGTTCCCTATAATCTTTACCGCCTCACTGTTTAGGCCACCCAAACTTTACATTTTCTCTATATATCAATACTTAGAAACCGGTGAGTGCATTCCATTTTATTTTATTTAATCCAGATCACTCTTATAATTGAGTAAGGTACTCGAGCCAAAAACCATCCTCGAGATGGTCTAATAAGGCTTATTTTCTAGTTGTTGTGCACTGTGAGTTTCGAAAGAAGTGAAGTAAAGTATGCAATACCCACAAAATCAGAATTACGATCTTTTTCATTGGAAATTCTGGGCAATTTAATGAGAATAATGCTGTTCGTCTCGAGAAATAATTTGGAGATTACTTAAATTTAGCAAATCAGGAATTTCTCTTCTGCAATCTGTCTGCATTTTAGAATTTTCATGGGTCTTTGATGATTGAGTAATGAAACGCACTTCGGTTTCAAGTCCAATTCGAGAATTTATTTCATCTAAAATTAATAGAGTGAATAAATGTATGTCCAAAGTTTTGAATTAGGATCCGTTCTTGGAGCACCGATCTTCAATGAAAAGAAGAATTTAACTTTCTCACCGTTAAAAGCCGTCTTAATTGAGAGCAATTTGAGTTTTCTGAGAACAAAAAATACACTGACCTTGTGACATTATGAGAGAAAATTAAACCAAAAAAAATTGCCCTGGCAAAAGCAATTGAGAAAATGGATTTAAGGATCTGCTTTCTGCATTGAATCAGACCCAAAATATTCGTAGTTCACGTAGAGATAATTCTAATTTACTTCTCATTAAATTCTCAAAAAACAAAAGTTGCGAATAATCACCTGTCTAATCTGACAGAAATAAATCGTTCTATATGAATCTCAGTGCCTTTTTATCCTAAGATGGCTGCGCTTGGATCAAGCGCTTTCTGAGTTTGCCGAATACTTTTCATTGTAAAAGTATTTGCTGATTTTTGGAGCGTATTCGTACAATCGGTTTCCTAATGTGGATCTTGAAATCCATTATTTCACAAAAACTTATTTCTTTTTTCATTTGAAAGGATCATTTTCTTTGAAAGATAGAAATAAATGGAGCAATTAGAGTCAGTTTTCTCCTCAATACTATATAAAAGTCGGGAAAAATATCAGGTGTTTAGAGGTAAAAACCGGGAGTTATTTGAAGTATTAACAACGATGTGATCCTAGCCACAATGACTCTTTAAAATCATGCATTCTTCCTCAATGAGGATCAAAGATCTAAAATTAGCGCTATATTTAACAAAGAAACTTCTTGGGCAGTAAAAAAATGCTGATACTTGCGCTAACTATGCCTCCGAATTAGAATACTTACGAGTAGAAACTTTTTTCTTTACGATTTTAATTTTTATCGACGGTTTGATGTTTAATTACATAACAGTTTCCGCGCAAGTCACTTCATTAAATTTCCGTTTTCAGTTTGCCTAATTCCACATCGAGAGCTTATTCCTTTTAACTTTTCTTCGCATCTATGAGTAAATTGCTCTCTTTCTATAATCATTTTTTTGCATTATTTTAAGGGGAAAAAATTTGTAATTATGGGAATTACCTCTCATTGGATTGCCAGTGTATCTTTGCGGTAAGGCCAGCATCCTCCTTTAATGAAGATAGCCGAGCGATCTCTAAAAAAACCAAGCTAACCGACTCTCTGAATGTGCTACCATCCACACTGCAAGCAATAATAGAGAGAACCCAATGATAGCTGCTTGGAAAATAATGTTTAAAGAAAAATCCTATTTCCTAGCTTTTTTCCAATTCAGAAAGAAGCCTTCCATTTTGTTAGGAACATCATTGATAGCTATGAAAAATTTCAAAGTAATTCGTAAACCACTTGAATCAGATCTAACTGACATTTATATATATATAACCACATTTGCTTTCATTATTCCGATATGTCACTAAAGTTTATACATTATGAAATACTATTCCACATTCTCTTTTAATTGCTTTCCCTGTAAGGGTTACGACTACTTAGTTCAAGAGGTCCACTTGAATTATTAGGATTTCCAGACACGGTTGCAAATGTTTTGTTTTTTTTTTTGGGAATAATTATGAGTTCAATTCATGGAAAAGAGAAAATGAACATATTCAAATATGCACTCGAAGACGATTTTTATATGAAAAATATTTTGTAAGGGAAAAATTCTTAGAAAATTCAAAAAAAGTGTGTAGTTAAATGGCACGCAGCGTCATTGACTCAGGGGTTGTACGGTGTTAAGGAATTCTTTCGGCTTGCATTATGGACTCCAACCATGAGTCTTAATGCCTTCAGGCAAACGTTCGAAGAAACAATCATGGAATCACCTCACAAAGAATCATTGCATTCTCTGTTTCTCTTTCATAAACTCTCAGCTTGCTGCAAGAAAATTGATTTCTCGAGTATTTCTTCACTCTGCTCTCAGTCTGGAAGAGGTTTGAGTCAGCACGACGAATGAAAACTTCAACTTGTAAATGCGCTATCTTTCAAGGAAGTAATGAACAACTCTCCGAAAGACTTGAAATGAAAGCTTCGAAAAATGGTGAATTACTCCATGTGAGAACTCTCACGCCACTTTTCAAAAACCTATATCAAAACCTCAATGAAATGCCTCTCAGATATTCAAAAAATCCTCAAAATTGAAAGCATTTGAGAGAGAATTCAAAATGTTGAATACTAAAAATTCAGGAAATACATGAGCACGCAAGGCTTCTTGCTCGGCCAAAATTGCTTGATCGCTAGCCGTGTTGAGTGTCGGCTCTCTGAGCTCCGAGATATTATCTCCTTCTATGACAGAAATTTCTTTGTCTGCGCTCAGAATGGCTATTGTCGATGCCAGTCTGCTTGAAAGGATTGAAGGTTAGAAACAAACCAATTTTTCGAACGAATTTCCACAAAGACTATAGATATTAGCTGTAGAAATGCTTCCATTTAGACTACTAGACCATTAGATTAGATTTGCAGCGTATTGGGAGGTAAAGGTGTCTAACTAAAGAATTTTAAACTTCAGAGTGGCTTATATGCAATCCATCATTGGCGTAGCTGAAATTATCAATTTCAATTCCTGTCGCTAGTCTTCTGCCAACGCCTATTTTGTTCAAGTGAAAATATCAGAGACTAACAATTTAAGAAATTTAGTCAGTAACTAATTGTATGATCAACAGGATATTGCGCGTGAAAACTCACTCATCCATGCATCTCTTCCTTCTTAGAAAACTTTAGCAGTAAATAAATCAATTGAAATAAACGAACCTTTCGAAGTTGGCGAATGAATTGGACTTGAAGAGCCCTCGAATGAGAACTTCCTACATAATGTTCAAATTTTTAAAAACTCTCATCAGCCAACTTATCGGTAACCCCCACAACTTCGACTACATTTCTTGCTATTTTAGCTTTATTACATTATTAACTATGTGACCTGCCCTACGAATTTGAGGAGTTTTTTTCGGTGTCTAACTAATTAACTCGAGCGCTACCCAAGCAATCCATCATTAGCATATAGAAATTAAGTTACCAATTACCTCGAGGCAGTAGAAGAGGAACTTTTCAAACGAAAAGCACCCGTTTAGAAATTTTGAGCGAAGAAATTTCTAATTTAATTATTTTGATTATAAAAAATGATAAGTTTGAACTGATAAATTGACAAATCAAAATGTTGATTTTATTGCCCTTAACGATCCATTGGTATTGCAGCTTCCTGAAGTCTGGAGATGTTTGAAGACTTTAATTTGGGGAAGTTAGATAATAATTTAGAATTTCAGATTTTGAGAGCCTTGTTAGTTTGGGTACCGATAAATCAAGACATTGTGTCCTCAAATAATGCTGTATATAAAAGAAGGAAATTATTTTGCTGCTACAATTGTGGAAGGGCGAAATATGCAAATAAGGCTTCTCATCTCCTACGAGAACGTCCTTCACTGCAACATATAAGTAGGCTTTTTCATTGAAGAAGTGAAAGTTAGAAACTTCTTTAGTGATTTGCATTAAAATTTTTCAGCGATTGAAGCAATATCTATGATTTTCAGCATATCTAAAAAAATCCTGGAATGCTGGTTTTCGGACTTAGCTTTCATTTGGCATTCTCCAAGCACTGGAATTTTTTTCTTAAAATGGAATATTGTCTTCCAATAGGTCAAATGTGGCTTATTCTATTAACTTATTTGCGAACTCTTCCGCAATTTCTCAGCAGCAAGCGGTTTTACTTAATGAGTTGTTATGAGAGAGGTTGAGGGAGCTTGAATGGCAAATAAAACTCTTGCCTAATTGTCTCATTCGTCGATGAGATTCTATGGGCTTTTCAGGGCTTATTTAAAAATAGAGAATTGTATATTTTCTAAGAGTTGTGAACTCTTCCAGCTTGAGGTAATTCATGTTGAGTTAAAGAGACAAAAACAATCTCAAGAAGATCACGACAGACATTATACTAAATTCTTAATAAACTGATTATAAATATGTACCAGACAGTTTGAGAGCGGAGAGTCTCCAAACAAATAAAAAACAGGACAGAAAGAAGCGAATATAAAAGAAATAGTGATGTATTATTCATTGTGAACTGCTACAAAACTGCTAGACCAAAACCTTGACTCTAAAGATATTATTCTATTTGCTTGTCTCAGCAGAATAATACACCTTTAATTATGATACAGCTAAGACACTGAGAGAGTTTAAAATTGAAAATTTTTTCTGAGAATGAGTCCAATCCTATTCTATTTAGTTTTTATTGATTCATTTTGATGACCATCTAGATAGTTTTTTGAGACATAGCAAATGAGCGATGAGAATAATAGGAATATTTGTGAATTAAATTTGCCAAAGGTCATCATATGACGTTTTGGCGATAGAAAAAAATTGAAGACACACAAATCAACCTCCAAAAAAAGAAAAAACTTAGAATAAAACTAATGATCAAAAAGAAAAAAAAAATAACGTAATAGCTTATTCATGACTATTGTTATATTCTAAAATTTTAAATAAAAACTTTGGTATAATTATACTGAAACGCCATCAGCACTTTATTGTTGCTTTAAAAAACCTTTTAAAGAGCCATTTCTTTGATTGTAGGGTTTTAACTTTCGTTCTTGTATTGGAGAGTTTTTATAATTTACTCTATAAGTTTGATTCGTTGAAAAAATCGCTTTGAAAGGTATTTTTGCGTTATCACTCTCACTGGAACTCTCTGCGACCTGCTCGGTTTGTAAATCTAATCAAAGTTACATTATACTCAGTCTTTGAGAGAATAATTTACTTGTTTGTGTCTGGGTAGGCATTAGTTTAATTAATTTTTCTGGGCTTGATGATTGATTATCTTTAATATTAGACAGAGAGACCAAGGAGCAACCTTTCCCCGGACTCTGTGACTCACCTACATATTATTAGCATTTACTCAACAATGTATGAATTGAATACTTGATTTGGAGATAGTGAAAATTTCTGTAGACAACAGCCGGCCATCAACGCCTATTATGTTAATCTTTGGAGGTTCAGACGTTGACTGGCTTATTTTATGAAAGCTATTCACTTCAGGAGGGGACTTTTCGCATGGCTCTAAATATTTGATAAAAATAACACGATTCTCATAAGCGTACTTGTCGGTGGAGAATCTAGTTGAGCAGATGAATTGTGACGCCTTTGTCCCGGCCTTTTTGGGATAAGATCGAGCTTTTCATCTTCTAAACGAGGTGGAGGTTTTCTTTGATAATAATTCGAAGCTTTTTGATCCCACGTTTCTGTAGCATATATTAGAGCTAGTTACATTGATAATCTACCCTCTGGAACATCATTTAATGAGAAATTTTCTCGTGAGGTTCTAATGATTTCGTCAATCTTGTTCTTCTCATCGATTTCTGCTGCCCTCTTTTGAGCATCTGCAGCGATCTCTTGAGCAATTTTGTCGGTATGCCTTTTAATTTCAGCAGGTCCTACGAGTGAACGTTACTTCGCTTGAACAAATATTGCTTTGTTAATACTCAACTCAAGAATCTCAACTTTATTTTCGCAGTATTTCCCTTTTGAGTAACCTCCAAACACAATAAGTTGACCGTTTAATAAGCAAGCTGAATGTGCAAATCGTTCCTTCGAAGAGATGTCGCCGGAGATGATTGGCGTCACCCAAGTGAGCTCTTTTAAGGATAAAATTTTGATATCACCGAAACAGTTCGTATAATTGAAAGTGCCACTTCTTCCGCCGTAAATTAAGATGTAATTGCCTTCTGGTTGGTATATCATCGTATGCTGGAAGCGAAAACTTGGCCCTTGTCCTTTGGTAGAAGGATAATTCCACTTCAGCTCATTGGAACCGTTATCATAAGATAAAGTTTTCAGAGTGTTCAGAGAATCCCCATTTTCGTTCTTACCTCCAAACACATAGAAGCCTTCGATTTTTTTCTAAATGTATAATTAGGAACTGAGCTTATTCCTAGAACGATACCGTTGAATTCGAGGCTGCAAGCTTTTCATCGAATACACTCACCATACTGTGACAAGAAATCCCCTTTGGATCGTTGTCACCTTTTTTAATCTTGATCTCTCTCCATATCTTCATATCTAAAAATCAATGTGACTCAGCTTAATTGCTATGATAACGTTAAAACCTAAATCGAAGACCCAGATATCATTCAGTGCAGTTCCATTTTGCCCAATCCCTCCATAAATAAAAATTACGTTTTTATAGTTACAAGCTGCATGATATTTCCTTGCACTAATCATTTGGGTCGAGCTCGGAGAAGGGACCACATGGTTCCAATGATTGAGCTTTAAGTTGTAGCAATAGATTGCATTTGAGAGCTGCCGATATCCCAGCGCATCATGAGGTCTTCCGACCTCGCCACCAAATACATACATCTGATTCTTCACAACCACTGCTGAATGTCCAGATCGTCCGGGAAGATCATCTGACTTGCGAACCTTCCATTTTTCTTTGAAAGTGTTGTAAATCCAAAGCTCATTTGAAAGACCATTTTCCGTCGCGCCTCCAAAAAGAAAAGTTTTCAAGTTGATGCCAACCATAGTTGAGTCTTTAACTGGGATAGGCTTAGTTTGTTGAAAATGTTCTTCACTTCTATTGCCAATCCAATGAAATTTGATGTGATGCAGTGCATTTGATGTGTCTCTAGGTGGTAATTTTACAGGTTTTAGAACTGAATCACTCGTTTTCAGAGGAGGTGTTCCGGTTTGAGACTCAACACTGGTGTTAAGGCTCTGTGATGACCTCTTTGGTCTCTGTCTGGGTGGCAACTTTGGAAGAAAAATATTTTTCTGTGAACCCTCTTTTTGGAGGACTTTCTCTTCACTCATTCCTCTCGAACTTTTAGGCAGAGGCTCGCTAAATGAGAACTTATTAATATCTAATGTGTCTGATCCTTGCTTCTGTTCATACAAGCTCGATTGTTCCAAAGTAGTGTGACTAACTGACCGTACATGTATTGAGTGTGCTCCTCTTCCTATTTTTTGTGATCGTGTTGAGACTAAGCTTTGCGGATGTGTCAGAATCACTTCATTTCTAGCGAGTGGAGTGAGTCTTTTCACTTTTGCTGCTGATGAATGAGCATCTACAATGATTTTAGATAAAAGCCGAGCCTGAGAATAAAATTGTGGTTTTCTGAAGTTTTCCAAAGGAATATTTTCCTGTTGCATTTTTGGAAGGATGCTACTCAGGGCTTTTAATATGAGAAAATTATTTTAATCACGAATTGAAATAACGCAATTGATTGTTAGCAATAAAATTCTGTTCTTTATTACGCAAGGAAATCTTTAATCTGATTTTGATAATATCACGTAAATGAACTATTAAAAATTTAAGCCGGGCTTCCATTTGTAATTGTATGAAAGAAAATTTCAAGATGAGAAAATCGATTTCTCCTTGACGGCAATACCGGGACATCGGCCAATAGTTTTCAAGTCTTCAATATGTTAGCCGACAGTAATTCGAGTAGGAACTTTTCGCGGGAAATAAGTGTTTATCAAAAGAAAAATTAGATTAGACTTGTTTAAATAATTAGCAGCGATGGTTATAAATCGTCCTCGCATATTGAATTATAAGTATAGCTTCTCGAGTTTTCGTTTGAATAGGATCTCATTTCCGATCAATAAAGTAAGAGAGGTAGGGTTCGAATGAAACAATTTGTTGAATAACGGCAAGTATATCTTCTGGAAGAGACAGAATAAAAATAATTTTTGACGATGGGAATATATCATTTTCATTAATAGTATCGAATTTTTCAATCCAATGGTGTTTACTACATCTTCCATGATAGACTGCAATATCGTCACAACATCACCGCACCTTAATATTATGTTTCATGTGAGCTTAAAGACACTCTGAATTAATTCTGCTTCTGATCCGTATAGAGATGGAGAAAGTCCTCTGTTGCAAGATCCGCAGAGTGGATTAATATATTGAGATTCATTCCAACGTCCAAAGAATGTTTGCTGCTAATTTTCAGAAAAAAAATTGTAGTTGTTGTAAACCCAAGTAAATTATCTCTAAAATAGTCAGCTGCAAAAGGCTGAAGTGATAGAGTAATATCATACTTGGACAATATCATTATACTTACAACCTGGTAAAAAAATAAAAAATAAATCTTAAGCCCGCTTCATTAATGTGTATGTATGTAAGGTGAAAATTGGATAAGCTGATTAAACTTTTAGGCAGTAAATCATAGCACATGTATCGGTGATCTGTATCACGAAAAAGCACAAAATGTAGGCTTGGGCTCTCTATCTTCCTACGAAACGGAAAATTGTCCCAGAACATGCTGTCTGATTCATAGTTTTGACAGATGCTAATTTAATGATAGTTTGAAATGATGCGATGAAATTTACTTTTACTCTAAATTCAGAGATTGGGTTGGTGAAGATGATAATGTTTTTCATTGTGCTACAATATTTTCGAATCAAGTCCGGTTTTTCCCGAACGAGATCTTAAATTTCATCAGCTTGTTTAAGTTGAAACTACCAATATCCGTTTTATCTCATCATTATGTGGAGGAACTATTAACATTGATCACCATTGTGAATAGCTTGAGCATTGTTATTGTAAACTTTACGCTTTTTTTTTTTGAAAGAACAAAATGTTTTACTCGTTTTTTTTTCCTATGACAGCTTCCGTTATTCAAAGAGTCGGAAGACACTAGCCATGATTGGCGAATCTGCTGCAATTTGAAGACTACTTTGAGTTATTGCTCTTAACTTCTTGGCGTTTACGCTTGACTGAAAGCTGAGTATGTAGGCGTGTTAATCGACCAGAACCTTTTTATAATTTATAATAAACCAAGGAAACCAACGCACACATCACTTGAAGGTACATGATCAAAAGCACGCTCAAGAAGATCCCTGAAAGGCTGAATGACATCGCTGAGCTTCCCAAGTTCATCCAAGAGAACAACATTAAGCTCTTTCCCAAAGAAGAGATGTCAGTGCTAGACTTAATCAATTATTACATTGAAACGAACAAGACTGACGAAGCGTTTTTCATTGTTGATCTGGGATGCATACTTGAACAGTATAAGGCTTGGAAAACCCTTTTCCCAAAGATTCAACCTTATTACTCTGTTCGCTGCTGTCCCGACAATATGATAATCAAAATCCTGTCTCTCCTAGGCTGTGGATTCAGCTGCGCAAGCAAACAGGAGATTATCACGGTCAATGCTGAGGAAAACTGCTCTGATAGAATTATTTACTCGAATCCAGTAAAAGATCCATCGTTCATGAAATACGCCAGGAGTCAAGACGTTGATTTTATGTCATTTGACTCTGAAACTGAGCTTTATAAAATCAAGCTCTATCATCCTTACGCCAAGCTGCTGCTTCATATCACAACAGCCCACTTCTTCGAAAAAGACACCGATAATCGGAAATTTGGTTGTTCTATGGAGACCGCTAAAAGTCTCCTCGAGCAGTGCAAATTCTTGGAATTAAACGTCTATGGAGTGAGTTTCAATGCTGGCAAGAAGCTTTGCGATGCATCAGTCTATGAAGGCGCGATCAAAGCCGCAAAAGAGGTATTCAACATAGCGAAGGAGCTAGGAATTGAAATGAAGTGCCTGAATATCGGCGACGGATTCTATGGGCAAGGAGGATCTAACATCACTAAGGTCCAAGAAGTCGCCAAGAGGATCAATGAGTCCCTTGACAAGCATTTCGGAGATATTGAAGACTTGAGAATTATTGCAGAACCAGGCCGATTCTTAGTTGAGAGCTCGCACACTCTGGTTTTCAATGTAATTGGAAAGAAGAAAATCGACAACGGAAGCGAAACAATGTTTTCGTATTACATGAATGAAGGTATCTATGGCTGCTTCAATTGCATCATGTTCGATGACGCCAAACCTGAGATTAGCCCTTTCAGCGAAAGAAACGAAAAAACCTACAAATCTATCATTTTCGGCCCAACCTGTGATTCGATTGATACGATTGCCAGAGATATATATCTTCCCGAGCTAGTTGTTGGTGAATGGTGCTATGTCGAGCATTTCGGCGCTTTTACAAGAGCATCAGCTTCTACTTTCAATGGATTCCAGAAGACTCCTGCTTCATACGTGATACTTTATTAGTATGTCTTAAGATTGAGGAATTAGCGAAGAAAATACTTAGCTTTATTTGTGTTTGATGGTAGCACATCAGCTGATCACGTCGTGAAGTTCATAATTGATAAGTTCACTGCTGTACTGTTTGATCCCTCAATATTTTATGAAAATGAGAAACTCTAATAACAAAGTAAGTCAAAATCGTGAACAGAGTTCACAATAAATCACAATACTATGAAAGATGACCCTACTTTTGTCGCTACGAGGTAAAATATCAACTGATAAAACCAGTGTCAAGTCAAATATTACAATTAGAGCTTCCAAGAATTCAAGCTCTACCATTAATTGACGAAAATTAACCTCGGAAGTTGTGTCAGGCCGCCTTCTTATTAACATGTTTCACACCATACTTTCTTGCTCTGTTCAGCTTCAGATTCAAAGTCTTTGATTCCTTAGATTGAGGTTTATTCTCTTTAAATTCATTTATAGTAGAATCTAACTCAGTCAAGCTACTTTCAACCAGAAATAAAATTACTCTATAAAAGACAACCTATCTACCAACTTCTTACACGAAGGTTCAATTCATATTTTCTTAACCCACTTCAAAACCTCCGATTCCCTTATATTTTCTCTCTAGCTTTTAATCTATCCCCTGTGAATGGAAGACCAAACAAATAGAACAGAGAAATTGAACATTCAACCTGACTCTCAAAACATCATAAAGTCAGATGAGGCTGATGTTTCAGATCAGAACGCCGATCATGGTATCCTCTCTAGGATCCCGGTTAAGAAGCCAGTCAAGTATTTCTTGAGAAACTCAATTTTCCTTATTCAATCTTAATGATCCGACATCTTAGAATCGCAGTTTGTGGCAATATTGGAGTTGGGAAATCGACTCTATGTACAGATCTTGTAAGAAAATTATCCGCAAAATACATTTTCGAAAACTACGCGAATAACCCTTACTTGGAGCCGTTCTATCAAGATTTAAAAGACAATGTACTTCCGAACCGCTATGCTTTGAACACAGAATTATTCTTTCTGGAAGATTTATTCACCCAACACTCTGCAGAGTATGAGGAAACCTACGTCGTTTTTGACAGGACGCTCTATGAGACATGCTGGGTGTTCTGTGAAAGTTTGATTGCGGCTGGAATAATCGGAAAGGAAGACGCTGAAATCGTCAGGAAAAAAGCCGCTGAATACGTATCAAAGTTTCAAGGTTACGACGCGTATATCTATTTGCGTGCAAATACGAAGACCCTGATGGAGAGAATTGCATCGAGAGGTCGTGAAATGGAAAAGGACATAAAAGAGAGCTACCTACAGGAACTCGAAGCACTCTATGAGAAAATGTTTAGTGAAAAGATAGACCCTCTTAAAACAATTATTATAGATACAGATCAGATGAAACAAGACGAGGTATTAGAGACCACTATCTCAGAGCTTGAACGTGTTATAAACTTCCAATAATCCTGTTCTGTTCAAAAATTTTTTTTGAAATTTGATGTTAATAGTCGCCATATTATTATTTTCCATAATCTCTGTGTCCCTGCAATGATGAACATACTACTTGTTTTTTCGGTGAGATAATTAAGAGCAGAAAATAAAGAGAGATTAATTTCTCATGCTTCATCTGAACCAAAGAGGACAAAGTTTGATCTAGCTACAGACTTGATTTACTAAAAAGTATGTTTTTCCTTTGCGTATTAGCTGACTTTTGATTTATATTTTTTTTTTGTTGAACTGCCTTTGAAGAGTTCGATAAATTCTGGTTGGGGTGTACTTTTGTCGTGTTAAACATTTGCTATTGGCTTAATGGAGGTAATGACTTTGTTTATTCCTCTTTTTGAAAAACATGATATATTTAGTCTGATTAGTTACACTAATCTATCAGATAGAATACTCATAAACTCCTAGGTCACTGCTTGAATCCCTCAAGTTAAACGACCAGAGAGAACAGCGATTTTCTTTCCCTCAAACTTGACAGGACTCAAAATATAACTATATATCTCTCTCTTATTAGCAGCTTTAATAAGATATCGAATCGATTTTTTTTATTGAGATCATGAAGAAATTTATCAATCAAAAATTGAGGAAAGCCGCACTATTCGTCAAAGTTTCAGCCAAGATTGCATACAAGTGCCAGCCATGGAATAGTGCTGAAAACATCTTATGCTTACTATTTCTATTGCTTGAACCATTTCCAGGTACAATTTAATTTACGGATGAACCCATCTTATTGACGTAGACGTCTCAATTGCTATCAACAATATGCTGATAATGACTGTGAACATGATTTCAATTGGAAAAGCACTTGCACAATGGGAATCATACAAGACTCATAAAATAGATGTCACTTTAAAAGTAAAGATTTCATTGATCATTTATATACTTAATTCAAACAAGTTGTGGGGCATTCCTAGGCTCACGCAAACATTGAGCTTCTTAGCAGTTCTCATTGCAAACGCAATAAAGGTAATCCGGTCACCTGTGCAACATTGACGTCTGAAAACATTATTCACAAAATAGATTAATTCTGTGTTCTTTATCGGTTTACTCCTTACTGGCAGAATTATCCCAACGATAAGGTAACCGACTTTCCGTCATCAGAGACTTAAGCTTCTCTATAGCTCAGGAATCATTTTCATTGGAAATTCAGTAGCTTTTATTAGTTTGGCTTTTGTTTTTTGCGAACATCTGTACAATTCCCACGAACGCCACGGTCTTACAGTCATTTCATTTCTCATGTCATTGCAGTATGTTTATACTGGAGCTTCTGCTGCAGTGCTGACAAGGTAGATTAATTTTTTATTTTCATCTGTTTCTTATGCCTTGATAGACTCCTTGTGCCCGCACCAATACCTGCAACACTACATCTCTTAGAACCTCATGAAGCTTCAGAAAGAACTGCCTCTCGAGTAATTTATCAAACGAAGATAACCTTAGTTCAACTGATAATATATTGCGTTTCGTTACCAATCATGTCAGAGGTAGCTTCAATTTTCGATAATATTGCAACGTGAAGCTGACAACTAGATTATCAAGAGGAAAAGGAAGGAAGCACCTTTATACTATATTAAAGATGTAATTTCATCCCCTTCCTTTGGACAACAAGTCTACTTCAAACTATTACACTTTCTAATGCTGTATTATTCACAGAAAATTCCGTTCAGTATTAGCAACCTTGTGCTAGAGATCAAGAAAATCCTGTGGGGTAACGTCTTCGTTTTGTCTGCAGCAGGAAAGATAATCCTGCTTGTCCGATATTCAAATCCGAATGAGAACGCTAATCGCTTCCTAGCTTTTAGAGCCATATGCAACCAAATTTTCAGTATTTTATCTTATTTGCGTAACTTATCTGCAAACACAAGAATGGGATAACCCGATTATGCAGAAGAAAGGTCTCGCGCTGATGAAAGGGATTCAGGTTGCAATTATCAATCGATCCTTTACTGAAGAGAAGAGTCCAAATCGACTGGAAAACAACGTACTCCTGGAAATCTGCAACAGCAGACCTGGATCCAGTATAAGGGACAAAATTTTGAAGAATGCGAAAAACTACTCAGAATTTGAAAATGTTGATCGAAATGCTTTGGCTCTCATGATGAGCATGAGTTCGAACATCCAAATCGTTTGCTATTCATTGCAATCTGAATGTAACAATCATCTTAGAACACTTTTTAAAGTTCATTAGATCTTCCTCTCCTGCGTCTGGCACAATCTTTATACGGAAAAGTTAGAGTGATTCATTGAAGACATTTGTGAGTAAAATTCCTCAAGACATGCACTGCTACTATTATACCACTGTCATTAGCTTCCACGAGCTGCTGACATTAATTAATAAAGAATTCAACATATATTCTTTTATGTTCCTATTTTGATTAATGAATTCAAATTTTTTTTCACTCCTCCTGTTCCACCTTAGTGTAATCGATTGTAAGTTTTATTCTACAAAATATGTAGTGTGTCATTACTTTTTCGGCGATTTCTTTTGATTATTGAATGTAATATCATCAAAACACTATTTAAGAAATTAGGATTGGGTATTTCATCATGTTATCAATCCAGGGATAAGAAGTAGTTTGAGTTTACATCAATAAACGAAAGTATATTAGCTGGTATGATCCAAAACAGTTGAAGAATTTTCTCTCATTGATATCAGCTTATGACTTACTATCAGAATTAATTAATTTTGCAATTAGGTAATATAGGAAATACACGCTATGTTTTCCAGTATATAACGTAATAGACTCAAATTGAACACGTTTTGAGTACTCTTCCTAAAATAGGAGTTAACCTGGTTAGAGAGTTGTTTAGCTTGCAAGGAGCATAAACTTCCAAAATAAATCAACCAATCAGATTCAGAACTCTGCGAATTTAGCATTTATGACAGAGATTCGCTCAACGTACACGATATTTCAAATGGTTTCTCCTTTTCACATGGCAAATGGAGACTAATGATTGTGCTTGTGTGAACTCAAACTGCGCAGCATCTTTCGAGCGTTCCAATGAAAATTTTTTTCAGGTTTGCAGGAGACGTAATCGGTAATGAAAATTGGGCTATATGACGTAAACGAAAAAAATAGGATAAAAAACCTTGAATAAATTCTTATAAAACATACTAAACAAATAAACTATCTCAACACTTTGATTCAAGCCCAGACGTATGAAGCCCGTGCTGAAAGGATTATTCTTTGTTGGAGCCTTTGGTGCGTCTACTACGTTGGCGGAAAGACGTGAGAATCGTCATTTTGCTCATTTGGATCAAAAAGACCTTCCAATGGAAGAAGTACTTCTTCTAAGAGATGAAGTGACAGATTATCCAATGACCGACAAGAGGTTTCAAGGCCTTTATTCTCTCTACGATCAGGATTCTCCAAAAACAAACAATCGTCAGGTTGCGAAAGCCATGTAAATGACTTTGGAATATCTAGATTAGATTTCACGAAATATTGTACAAGAGTTATTCATTGTTTTTTTCATTATTTTGCGTAAAATTTCATCGTGTAGATGTCAATAAACCTCCCGGTGTCGACATAATATTCCTTTTAGAAAATCGAAATGCACTTTTGTCTTAGTTAAGTCAGAGGTTTGTTTTTGTGATAATACTCAAGAGAGCTGTGAGTAAATTGGGCTTATTCTATTTGGAATTGATGCAGAGATCGACCAAACTGAATTTACTTACAGATATTATCATTTCGCTTTCTAAATGACAAACGACCCCACACTTTAAGAATCATTTTCTTGAATATCAAAACAATGATCGAAATTTCATGCTTCTCAAAAGAGAGAATAACTTCTACTTCTCCAACTGAAGCTCCATGGAGAACGAAAAATCTTTTGTACTTTGGATTTATTCGATGAGATATTTCAAGCTTACCATCTTGTCGACAGAACATTAGAACCCAAAGTTCCATCTTCAAGCAACTAATTAACGAAAGTTGTTTTTGCTTCTATGCTGATCAAATGCTGGAGTTGAAAGAAATTGTACTTGCAGATTATTTTCATCGCAGATACAGTTAATAAGTCAAAAAATACGATAAGAATGAAAATTTTTCGAGACAACGTTAGAGCGTTGACTTTCATTTAGTTTTCAACTTTAAGTAAAATTGATTCCACTTTAAACCTCTTAGCGAAGCCTTGCAACTTTTAGAGTATATTCACACCTGCCAAAAGCGGAATTCAAAACGCTATCCATCAGAACTCGAAATAATCAGACCTTAATTTAGCTTAGGAAACTCCAAATCGCAAGAAGAATAAATGCCCTTTATGTAGAAGCACAGAGGATGCTAATTCGCACGAAAAAATGCAATTCCAAAGGCACTATCAGCCAATTTACACTCGCATGCTCATTTAGATAGGTCAAAGATGCCTAATCTTCCTCAAGAACTCATTCATTGATCCAGACTGATTCAGAAGATCGAACTACAGAAGAGCTGCTAATTCATCCCAAGTTTTCTTAAGAATTCTACTGCAATGGATGCTTGTGATACGAATTATCTGAAGAATTCAAAGAAAGACTTTGGAATCTTAGCGAGGCCAGTTTGAGTCATTTTTCAGGAGTTGAGACCCCTAAATACACTTGCTAGCAGCGTTATTAGATGCTAAAAGTCAAAGTTGTCGTTCTGAGTCATTGCATTCAAAACGCTTTCAGTCACACTTTTGCTGATTATTGGCCCAGTTTAGGAGTAATCCATATGTACGTAGTATTTCTTAACAGAGGAACAAATGTCTCCTCGATCTTTGGACTTAACTCGATCTTTTCTGCTCTTTTTCAACTTCTTTATAATAAAATAGGAGGTAAGAAATTTGAATTTAGCCGTTTACATAGAACGATCGCATGAGCAAGCTATTAACAGAATTTCGTTAATTAACCTGTTTTAATTTAAACGGTATTTTCTTAAGAAGTAATTTAGATAAGCAACCGCAGAATCTCTTGGAAAACCAACTCACACTCTTAAAAATATCAATTACGTCTTTAAACACTATTCACAGAACCTAATTCTTGGCTTTTCGCATATTGATCCCAAACCTCAAAATTTTCTAAAAAATCAAACGGAGTTTGCTTTAGTCCTCTCTGGTTGTTCGAATAATTTCTGATTTTATACCTGGCTTGGAGGTTTTATGGCTTCCAGGTTTGGTCATGAGCTGATAACTAACTCAATAACGGTTGAATCAAGCACTGCTATGAAATTGAAAATTTTTAGTAGTTTTTTTATTTGCGAGTCGTTTTTTTACATAGGGCTATATAAACAACAGCTTTTCCGAATTAATAAAAAACAACTCAGAAAAATAAATAAACAGTACTTCTGACTCAAGACTACAAAGAAGAAATGACAGACTTCATCGCACCAAAAAGTTTCAAGCCTGCCTACCTTGACAAAGTCCCTAAGGATATCAACCCGTTGAAACAGAACCAATTGAATTATGCTCCAACAAGACATGAGAGAGTAATTGCGAATCGAAGAAAAGGATTCCAACATAAAAAGAAAACTGAGCTTTGCAAGCATTATCAGATCGGCGAACCTTGCCCCAAAGGAGATACCTGCTCTTTTGCTCATGGAGTCGAAGAGCTCAGAGCCAAACCAGTCAATAATTATAGAACAATTAAATGCAGGCACTTCCAAGAGAAAAGTTGGTGCCAATATGGGCCTCGATGCCAATTTTTACATAACGAGAAGATGCCTATTCGTGAAGTAAAGCCAAGTTATTCCCAGCTCTTGAGAATAATGGACGATATCTTTACAATTAAGCAATGTGATGATATCGAGCAACCAATTGAAACCTTTATGGACCAATCTGTGAATATTGAAGCTCACAAGCTTTACAAGCTTGATGTGTTTGCGAGTTTACGCGGCCAATAAGCGCTAAGTAGCAAAGAATTAATCTTATATACAGCTTATAAACTTACATAATTTTGAAATGCCTCATATTCATTTGCATTATCATTAGATGCTTTCTATTATGCGTCATATTCATATGTTACAATGTTGAGGTATTCAAATTAGCTGATTGCACCCTTCTAATCTTGTTTCTATTTAAAGAAAGTTAGTTCTCTCTGATACATAACTGCCCGTGTGCCAATACGGGTTTGCTATGAAATTTGAATTCTACGTACCGATTGTTAGATTAAATTTTAAGATGTTTAATGGAGGATTTCTATTAAGAAATGGCGATTTGAGCAGACTATTCTTTGCCTACACTACAAAATTAGAGCTAGGTGCTAAAATATAGAGCTTGATTTCTATTTGACAGATCTAGAGAGAAAAGTTCTTTAAATTTTTCGTTATTTAGCATGATATATACATGCATTAATGCTTTGCTTAAATAGTTAATCAGTAGGGAACGATGAGTTATATGGATGTGAATTCCTTCGAAGATATGATTGGGATGCCTACTAAACCCGAAAAAGAATTTTTGATTATTTCTTAAAATTTTTTGAAAACTCGAAATGCTCCAATATGAAAACAAAAATTTGGAAAACACCTTTCAAGAATTAGTATTTCAATTGTGTGACCATTAGTTGGAGCTATTTTGTCACATGTAACTACGAAATTTTACACACAAGTTAGAATTATTCCTTAAGCGCGAATATTCACCACAGCAGACTCAGAGATGGAATTTTCAATTTTTACATAATGGCGGAAACTTCTAATCCAGGGCAAAATCCGAAGCTTCAAAGACCCAAATAAAGTTTCCAAAATGAGATCAGAGATCACAAGTGATTTAAGGCTTATAGGTAGTACGAATTATAAAGATAACAGCGGCATCTTGGCCACAAGCAGGTATCTCAAATCATTTGGAAGCAAAATCCTTATTTCATTGTCTAACTATCCTTGTTAGCTAACAAAAAATATATTAACCTAATTTTGGCGGTTAAATCAGACAGATTTTGTGAGCTGAACGAGAAACCAGTTATATCATTCTAATTCATTCAGTAAAGATCAAAGATCATCCTCTTGTTTCCCTTATCAACGTGACTTGAGAACAGTAAAGTTGGATTGCAAATTTTTTTAATAGTTCGGAATTGACAAAATGGAAAAGAAAACGAAGCAACTAAATTTTTTTATAGCTGTTATGTGAGATGATCTTCATTTCATATAGCAATATAAATCTATTTGTCGAAACAGAATGATTGATATTGTAGATATGTTCATTCAATGTGATCTGAATAGCATCATAGCAATCGCCACTGATTTTTTTTTTTGAAGACATTGGCTAAGAAAAATTCAGCAATCTAAACCCGAATCTTGATTATATTTTTCAACGAAAGTTTTATTTTTGCTCGTGCATAAACAAAATCAACTAATTATCTTAAAGAATTTGATACAAATTACATAACACGTGAAGTAGATATAACCCCTTTGAAAATTTACAACTTTTTATTTGATTAGATGTTCATTAATGATAAATTAGCTGCAAACTTAAATACATATCTTCAGAGTGGCAGATATTGAGAAATGCAAGATGCTAATTCTTCTTTTCTGAGTGGCTTGGTCAACACATGCGACATTCCAGCCTGAATACATTTATCAAGCACCGTGCTCGATGAATGTCCAGTAACTCCAATAATGTTCACTGGGTTCAATCGCCATTTTTCGAATAGCTTGGTTACTTTAGTCGCCGCACTAATTCCATCTAGCACAGGCATTTCGCAATCCATAAGTACAAATTGATAGTCTCGACAACACTGAGATGCTGTGTGTTTTGTACAGATCATATCCACCGCTTCCTGACCATTATAAGCAACATCAATCCTATCAATGCCAATATTGTTGAGGAGCGCTTTTGCAGCTACTATATTAAACTCATCGTCATCGACGATAAGCACTTTTGCACAGTGACAAAGAGCATTTTTAAAGCAAATCGTTTTCGAAAGTCTCATGTTTCGATGCGGCGTATTAATGCCTATTTCGAATTCATCGATATCGACGAAGGTGGCACTCTCAGGCACCTTCAAAGCCTTGCGTTCTAACTCTTCTCCTAGAGATGTGTTTGACATGCCACCATTAACTCTCCTCTTCGATCTTCCTCTCATCATCGGCTCAGGAGACGAGAGCCTCTTCTGATTTTGTCTTGTAGGGCTCATGTCATCGATTACGAAGAAAAATTCTGCTCCTTCTCCAAAGATAGAATTCACATTCAATCCGCCTTGCTCTTCTGAGCGGCACAACATCCTGGCGAGCTTATTGCTGATATTAAGTCCGAGTCCAATTCCATGCGGGTTTAGAATCGAGTTAGTTTCTGATTCAATTTTTCCGAAGGCCTTGAACAATTTGCCAATATGCTCCTCTTTTATGCCTATTCCCGTATCTTTCACTGATATCTGAATTTTCTTATGACCAGGAGACGAGACATTGACTTTAATCGATCCTTTTTCTGTAAATTTGAAAGCATTTGAGAGCAAATTCACCAAGATCTGCTGTAATCGATTAGGGTCAGTGTGTATTTTCACAGGTACGTCTTCACCAACCGTTACATCCAAAGAAATTTTCTTAGATTTTGCTTTGTATTTAAACAGTTGCAGGCATTCTTCCACAGTGTTCCTCACATTTGCCTCTTGGAAGTTAAGTTTCAATTTATTTTTGCTGATCTGATAGACGTCAAGAATATCATTCGCTAGCAGAGTTAACGATTTTGCTGCAATTCCTGCAGGTTGTAGCAAAAGCTCATAAGTTTGCTTGTCAACTTTCTTGTTTAGTGACTCAATTGCTGAGGTAATCAAATTTAACGGAGCTCTAAAATCATGAACGATTGAAGCGAGAGCTGCAGCTTTGGATTGGTCCTGATATTTCAGTCTTCTTGTCATGTTCTTCTGAGTAATGTCTCGAATTATCAGGATAAGGCATGTTTCGCCATGGAAGATAAACGGACTGATTTTAACTTCGAGATATCTGACACTGGAATTCGAGATCTGAAGAAAAGATTCCAAAACTATTGAGAAAGAAGAGCAGCAGGTTAAGCCGTTGGTTATCAATTGTGAATCCGAGAAAAAACTTGAGTTAGCTTTTCTTATAGTTTCCCGTTCGAAGGTGTGCGTATTTTTCGCTCTGGTCTTTAATACGAAAGGAGATGGTTCTCGAGACTTGCTGTTATTGATCTTATTCTGTAGCGCATTCACTACGCTCTGAATTGCTTGCCCAACAGTCTCATGCTTTGAGCGAATATTTGTAGAGAGCAGTTGCTCAACAATATCATCGAGCTGAGGCTGCAAATTTTGAGCTTGAAGATCGGCTAGGTTCTCTGTTTCTTTAAGGGCTTGAGCAAATTCTTCAGTATTTCTGGTTCGCAATACCGTTTCTCTGTGATTTGTCTCTGGAAGCTCTCGACTCTGAAGCGTTTTGTTCATAGTGTCCAGATAGAGGTTTTTAGGCCTTCGGATGTTTTCCAGATTCAAGGACTCGATACAAATTTCATTGTTTCCATCAGATCTGATGAGTCTTCTCGCTGCAAGGTTTGGATTAGGTGTATTTTTTTTGGGCTCTACAGACGCATGGTCTCGTGGATTGGTGGTAGTGGTGTTGCGAAGTACGTGATCAACAGTTACCGTTCTGAAGCGGCGTGTTGGCTGATCTCTGAATTCAAGGCCGTTGTCAAGGACTGCTGTACCACAATCAATTTGAGAAAGTGGTGACGCTCTGGAAAAAAGTCGCGCCCGAGAGCCCTGTACTTTGGATGCCGTTTTTGGATGATCACTATGTTGATGAGCGTGGAGTGTTGTGGTCTTTTGGGTGGCAGTTTTTATTTGTGGCGGAGTATGGCAAACAGACGTGTATCTGCTATTTTTCTTTCGGATTTCAGCTGTGGTAGCTTCGGAATCGAAAGCGGAGCCTGGAGACTCCACGCTTCTCGCACGACGCTTGGTATGAATCTTGTTGGGCTTAGACTCTAAATACTCTTTATTTGGAAGCGCGAACAGATTTTCCACGACATTTTCCTTCTTGCAGTTCATTATGCTAATAAGTGATTGGTTTATCAGAAGAGGTTGCCCGTCCTGCTTCAACAACATTATCCCTTCTGGGATAAGATTCAGGACAGTTTCATGATCATTTAAACTGTTTGAAAGTGTTTGACCAGGCTTGAATTTTAGAGACATATCTGGTTCCAATTTGAGTGCGCTTGGCGTTTGAGGGATGCTCATTTTATCAACAGCACTTCTTTTCGAAATCCACCAAGCAGTGAATAGGAGCAGGTAGCATGGCACAGCGATAAAATTGTAATCAATCATTCTAAAATATCCGGTCCTGAGTACTACATACGCCGTTGGAACACCATACAAGGAACATTTGTAGAGGAGAGTGGTAGTGTAATAGCTTACCGCCAAAGTATAAATGATGATCTTCAATTGAATGATGTTTACGAATTCTGCCAATTTTTGCGGTTCTGATGCAGGTGCAAGCATATAAATTTCAGTGTAGATTACTATAGTTCCACAGATCAGGAGCAAGCCGCAAGCATCTCCGATACAGGATTTTACCAAAGAATTCGATTGAATCCATCGAAAATTCACATAGTAACTCAGCAGCACCAAGGTTCCAAGGATAATATGACAAAGTATGCCCAATGGAGGCCCAACGAATAGGGCAAACGCGTGTTCACTCAGACCTGTGATGAGATCTTCGCTTGCAACAAGCAAGGCAAATAAAATAAAGACTGTGAATTCAGATTGCCAAAGATTGGCTTTTGGCTGCACTTTCTGAGACGGCGCTTCGGTTACAGGTGATTTAGACATGACTTTAGACTCTGATGCTCAATGGACGCTTGAAGGATAAAGTAGTTAAGAAAATACAAAAATATTCTATGACTCAAAATTTGCACTGAGCTGAGATCAGTAGATGGAGTGACGGATAATTGATTCTACAAACGGTTTTCGAGTCCAGTATGCATTGATTTAATTGAGAGGCCTATCAATCGTGGAACGAAAATTACTGAAATGATGTATTTAGAAAATCGAATTTATTGCGATTTATTCGCTGACAAATAATTTAGAGAGATTAAACGGCTCTCCACAGAAAAAGTAATCACTTTTAGGGTTGCGGGGGTTTATGAGTTAGTGCTAAACCGTTTGCCGAATATCTGTGAAAATTGCGAATCATCTAATACAAAGATACTGCAGAAATGTTGATGGGGCGGACACTCGAGCTAAAAATGAACTAGCTTTCCATCTGATATCTTGAAAATATATCAGCATATGAGAATTTATAAGGGCATTTTTCTCCCGATAATCTCTAGCAATGGAAATTTAGTTCAATTGATTAAATAGCTTGAAATTTTGCCTTTAGTAAATTGATGTGTGATTGCTAACAAAATGCTCACCAAAAAATGATTCAATTGATTTTTGAATAAATTGACTAAGAAATGAAATATGTGTTTTACTCATTCATTCTCATGTAGCTTCCAATTACTAAAAAAAATAAAGCCAAGATCGGGAATTAGAAATCAATTTTATTCTGCCAGTCAAATGCTAATTGTAAATTTTTTTTACTGTTTGCTTCTGATGAGGTTGTAAGTGGCGAGACCTGCCGGAGAATAGTTATTGGTAGTCCAAGCTCCGATAGTCGAAGCTCCAGGATTCAGCATCGCTGAAGACTCGGCTTTATCAGCTAGAGACCATACTGCCCAACCGATATAATTAGACTCTAAGAAAGTGACCCAGTTATTAAACTCATTCACATCAATGTTTCCGGCTCCGCTAGCCTCAGATAATCCACACTCGCTGGCAAGAATAGGAAGGTTCTTATCAATGGCAACTTGAACCAAATCACGGTTCCATTGCCGATGGGAAGCAGCATAGAAGTGCACGGTGTAAGCGATATTCTTGTAAACCGAGCTATCCAATGGATTGGCTGCGACTTCATCGAGTCGTTGATCCCACATTCTGCTTCCTAAAAGGACCAAGTTCTGACTCTTGGTTCGGATGGTTGATACCAAAGCTTGATGATATGGTTTAATAACAGAGTTCCAGTCTTGCCATTCAGGCTCGTTGAAAGGCTCAAAGATGACATTAGGGCAATTTCCGTAGAGGTCTGCAATGTCAGTGAAGAACGTCTTAGCTTGGTTCTGGTGTGAATTAGCGTTATGATCGTGCCAGTCAACAATAACGTAGACACCGAGATCGAGGGCGGCTTCTATGACATTGATGACTTTTTGCCTTTCTGTTGCTGCGTTCTCGAGGTAGCCACCCATTTCTACAGCCAATGCAGCTCTAACAACCGTCACATGCCAATCTTTCACCAGAGTGTTTACAACACCATAATTCCAGAATTGACCATACCATTGACTCCAGAAGAGGGATATACCTCTTAGTATAACAGGTTGATTATGAATGTCCACAATCATTTTTCCAGAGGTCCTCAGTTGGCCATGCGCAGCAGCAAAGCCAACAGCAGGCTTTGGGCAGGGTTTCGAGTTTGGAGTATAATCAGGCACCAATGTGGAGGTAGTTGTGCTTGTGCTTGTTGACGTGGAAGTCGTTGTCGATGTTGGACTAGTTGTTGAGGCTGAACTTGAGCTTGTCGTTGTGGATGCAGTCGTGCTAGATGTGGTTGTGGTTGTAATCGTCGGAGTTGTCGAAGCGCCATTCCTGTTTCGAATTTCGTTTCTTACGAGCTGTCCAGCTGTAGTCAGATCAGAAGATGGATTCCAGCCTCCATTTGACGAAACTCCAGGTTTCAATGCAGCTGATGACTCGGCTTTATCATCAACTGCCCAAACAACCCAACTGATAAAGTTGCTCTCTAAGAATGAGAGCCAAGTTCCAAACTCTGAAGTATCTACATAGCCGTCGCCGCTGGACTCAGACGGGCCACTATTACTTGCGAAAACCGGAAGATTCTTGTTAATTGCCAGTTGAACTAGGTCACGCAACCATTGTTTATGAGTTGCAGCGAAGAAATGTACGGTATATGCGATATTAGTGTATGAGGTGCTATCCAAAGGGTTGTTTGCGACTTCATCGAGTTTTTGAGACCAGTTGCTGCTTCCTAGCAGTATCAAGTTTTGACTCTTTGTACGAATACTGGATACTAAAGCTTCATGATATGGCTTAATGACAGAGTTCCAGCTTTGCCATTCTGGCTCATTGAAGACTTCGAAGATAACGTTCGGACAATTACCGTAAGTATGAGCAATGTCAGTAAAGAACGTAATGGCTTGGTTCTGGTGTTGATTAGCGTTATGATCGTGCCAGTCAATGATGACATAGATACCGAGTGAGAGCGCAGCCTCGATGACATTGACCACTTTTTGTTTTTCTAGGTCTGGGTTGGTGAGATAACCTCCCATTTCAACGCCCATTGCAGCACGGATCACAGTGATATTCCAGTCATTCACCAGAGTGCTCACTACATTGTAATTGTAGAACTGGCCCATCCATTGACTCCAAAACAATGACACTCCACGAAGAACGGTTATTACATTGTCTTTGTTGACAATTTTATTTCCAACTGTTTTGAGCTGACCATTCTTTGCGACGAACCCCACAGGGGAAACAGGGCAAGGGTTCGCTGGGGGAATAGTCGTTGTGGTTGTTGTTATAGTCGTGGTCGTAGTTGAAGTTGACGTTGGAGTTGCTGAACTTGATGTGGATGTAGCCGTAGTTGTAGTTGTAGTCGTCGTGCTCGAGGTCGGGGTTGATGTAGAGGTGGAAGTAGAAGCCGTAGTAGATGAGGTTGTCGATGTGGTAGTAGTGGTAGTCGGACTGCTGCTGCATGGTTGAGTAGTCGTTGCAGTTTTTGTGATAGTTGAAGTTGTTCCTTTTGTAGTGGTTATTGTCGCAGTTTTAGTAACTGTTGAAACCGATGCACTTGTCGACGTCGCTGTCACTGTTCTGGTCGCTGTTGTTGTATAAGATGATGTCGTTGTGCTAATTCTGGTTGTCGAAACGGTTTTGGTGGCAAACACTGTAGTAGTGGATATGGAGATAGATACTTTCGTCGAGACCGACGTGGCTGTGACGGTACGAGTTACTGTTGCCGTGCATGATGAAGCTGTTGTCGCAGAACCTGTTGTGGTCGCACTAGTTGTCGTGCTTGTTGTTGAAGTGCCATCACTAGAAGCGCTATTCAGGGATCTTATCTTCTCTCTTGCTGCCGAGCCAGATGTAGTTAAATCACCAGAGGCCCAGTTCCCGCTCTCGCTCGCTCCTTCTACTAACGCTGAGGAGGTGTCTGGTAGATCCGCAATCGACCAAATTATCCAGCCGATTTTGTTGGTCTCTAAGAAATCGATCCAGCTATCGAACTCAGTGACACTGACGGTTCCAGTTCCACTTGATTCAGACAAAGAGCCTACAGTTGCGAGTAATGTTATGCCTTTGTATATCACTTTCTGAACGAGCTCACGGTAGGTCTGAGTGTCAGTTCCTGCGAAGAACTCCAACGAGTAAGCTATATTTTTGTATTTTCCTGGCTCCAATGGCTGCGCTGGAGCCACATCCATGCCTTGCTGAGTCCAGTAAATGGTACCAGCGATAAAAAGGTTTTCGGTATACTCTCGAACCGCGAGTATTACTTGATCATAGAAAGGTTTCATGTTGCTTGCCCAAGTTTGATAGGTAGTATGAGTATTCCAAACCTCAAACATGACGTTGGGATATGAGCCAAATTCTTGAGCAACTTTCCTGAAAAATGCGATAGCTTCGGACTGATAGCTTTGAGACGAGCTTCCATGCCAGTCAACAATCACATAAATTCCCAAATTAATTGCGGACTGGATAACAGCTGCTAATTTGTCATACTCTTGAGTCGGATTCAATATGTAACCATCTGCAGTGGCACTGACGGGTGCCCTGATAACATTGATGTGCCAATCGCTCACAAGCCAAGCAATAGTGTCGTGGTTCCAATATTTACTGAGGTTTTGGCTATGGTAGAGCGACACGCCACGAAGAACAATCGGGCTACCCACGTCGTTCACGATTTTAGTACCACTAGCTCTGAGTTGTCCATTTGAGCTCACAAATGTGGCGCTTGCCAAGTGCACAAAAGCTAAAACTGCCACAATGGCAAAAGGTGTTTTCGATTTTAGCATCCGTTTTAAAGAAAGAATTTGATTTGATCTGTAAAATATAATAAAGTGTGATTAATTTTCGATTAAATAATCGCGGCAGAGGTTGGAAATTTCTAATGTGGCAAGTTAACATAAGTTCTCTTCAATAGGGTTTTGTAATTATTCATCTCTACTGAATAAGCGGTCCTACAACGAAAAGAAACTAGGTCACTGAATAGCATAAACAAAGGAAGTTTTTTTCTAAGATTTTTAAAAATTTTTTTATCAAGAGAGCTACACATAAACGACTCATGATTACAAAGGCGGAAAGTGGCTAACGTTTTGTTTTTCCCGGCATCTCTTTCGGGTTCTATTGAGATTGCCAGCTTCAAGAATTTTTTTATTGGAACAGAATTACTGGTTTTGTTAAATTTCAGCAATTAAATCTATTTAAACGCATGTTTAGAGTTTTCGAGTTGATTCCGGTGAGTTGCCACTCGCAACCATCCGGCTATGAAACCGAAAGTAGCTTAAGAAGGAGTGAGGATTGCAATTCCTTCACCATTTGCTTTCTATTATTATTTTATGTGACTTTAAAGCCTAAAAAGGCATTGAAGCTGAAATCAAAGTTTTTCGAGACCAAATACATTAGTTTATAACTTTTTCATCTTGATACGTTGCGGTGGATGGTATTTCTCCTCATCTGATATACCAAAAAGGGGTTTTCCTTGGAATAATTTCCCTAGATCTCCTTGTAAAACCGTATAGTTTTGCCATCATAGAATTATTAGACTTTCATTAGCAGTAGTAACTGGTAGTGCTTCGTTTTCGACAGAATGTCAGCTCTTTCAATGAGCTTTATTTATTAAAGCACATTATATTGAGTACAAGTTGAGGGTTGGGAGTCATGAGAAACAGATTGATAACCAAAACAACAAACCCAAAAAAAAAAACCAAGAAGCTGAGTGAGTCTTTGATTCAATTGCCATAATAGAGGAAAATATTTCAGTCCAAAGGGCAGTATCACCCATAAATCCAACAGTTTGAAATCTAAGAGTTATTACTGATTTTCTCTAAACAATAAATTGAGTTAGGTATAATTTTTCCTCTTATTTCACCCTTATTCCTTGATGGGACAAATGCATAAACGTGTAAAATATTCTCATATTTGAGAGATATATTTGCTTACTTAAGGATTGTACAGAACTTGATTAGTTAATTCTGTCAATCAAATATTAGTTGTATATAGTTATTGTTTGCTTCTGAGGAGATTATAAGTTGCCAGACCTGCCGGAGTGTAGTTACTAGTACTCCAGGCTCCACTTGTTGAAGCTCCAGGTTTCAGCATAGCCGATGACTCTGCCTTATCGGCCAGAGACCAGACAATCCAACCGATGGATTTTGACTCTAAGTAATTGACCCAAGTATTGAACTCAGTCACATCAATGTTTCCGTTTCCACTGGCCTCAGACAATCCACACTCGCTGGCAAGGATAGGAAGGTTTTTGTTAACGGCAACTTGAACCATATCACGGTTCCATTGCTTATGAGTGGCGGCATAGAAATGTACGGTGTAAGCAATATTAGGATATTTCGAGGTATCCAAGGGGTTAGCGGCAACCTCATCGAGTCTTTGATCCCACATTCTGCTTCCCAAGATCACCAAGTTTTGACTTTTGGCTCTGATACTGGTGACCAAAGTTTGGTGGTATGGTTTAATGACCGAGGACCAGTCTTGCCATTCAGGCTCGTTGAAAGTTTCGAAGATGAGATGAGGGCAGTTTCCGTAGGTCTTCGCGATCTCATCGAAGAATGTTTTGGCCTGACCTTGATGTTGATCGGCGTTGTGATCATGCCAGTCTACGACGACGTAAATACCCGCTGCAAGTGCGGCTTCGATCACAGCTATAACTCTATTTTTTTCTGTAGTTGCTTGAGTGAGATAACCACCGGATTCGACACCCATGGCAGCTCTGACAACAGTCACATGCCAATCAGTGACGAGTTTGTTTACAACGCCAGCATTCCAGAATTGGCCCATCCATTGACTCCAGAAGAGAGAGATACCTCTCAGGATGACTGGCTGACCCAGGACGTCAACGATCTTGCCGCCATTGGTTTTAAGTTGGCCGTGTTGCTTGACAAAACCTATAGGTGCCTTTGGACAGGCTTGTGTGCCTGAGGTGTAAAGTGGCTCCCAGTTTGTAATGACGGTGCTTGTAGGAGTTGAAGTAGTGGTTGTCGTCGAAGTAGCCGTAGATGTTGTCGTTGAAGGCTGTGAGGTCGCTGTAGAGGTGGATGTCTGGGTGGCTGTTGCCGTCACCGTCGAGGTCTTAGTTGAAGTGTAGGTCGAGACCCAGGTCGTTACTACTGTAGCGGTAGAGGTCACCGTGGAAGTAGAAGTCCAGAATGTGGTCGAGACCGCAGTCTTTGTGGATGTTGTAGTGGAAACCCAAGTAGCAGTAGCAGTTGAGGTTTGTGTGGCAGTCGTGGTAGAAACCCAAGTGGCTATCGCTGTGGAGGTCGAAGTGGCAGTTGAGGTTGAGACCCAGGTGGCTGTCGCTGTTGAGGTTTTAGTAGAAGTCGTCGTCGAAACCCAAGTAGCAGTAGCAGTTGAGGTCTGTGTGGCGGTCGTGGTAGAAACCCAGGTGGTTATTGCTGTAGAAGTCGAAGTGGCAGTAGTGGTCGAGACCCATGTCGCGGTCGCTGTCGCGGTTTTCGTAGATGTGGTGGTGGACATCCAGGTAGCTGTCGCTGTGGAGGTCTGTGTAGCAGTAGTGGTGGAAACCCAAGTTGCTACCGCTGTTGAGGTTGAGGTTGTTGTGCTGGTGGAGACCCAGGTAGCTGTTGCAGTAGAGGTCTTTGTAGACGTGGTAGTAGACATCCAGGTGGCTGTCGATGTTGAAGTCTGGGTAGCTGTTGTCGTCGAGACCCAAGTTGCTGTTGCTGTGGAGATAGTGGTTTTTGTCGTCGTAGTAGTAGAAGTCCAAGTCACAGTCGCTGTCGATGTGGCGGTGGCTGTCGACTGGGCTGAGCCGATTGTCGCTGCAGCCAAGAGTGCAAAGATGGCAAACAGAGATTTCACTTTGAGCATTGTCAAGGTTTTCAGAATCTTCAATTTTAAGATAAGATTATAAATCTGGCTCAAGCTTAATTAAATATCCGCACAGACAGGTTTGAAATCGATTATTTAATAGGAAATGATGCGTCATCAACGTTTCGAAGGCCTGGTCAAGAGCTCCGAGCAAAGCTGCATAAAATACATTAGAAGTAGGTCAGCTGCCTCACCATTAGCAGAGATTAAGTGTTTATTTGTAGTTTTGTTGGACTAATTTCCGCCCTGATCATTCTTGAGATATTTGGAAGCAGCTATCCTAATTGAGAAATGTTCGCATGCAGTATGAAATTGCGAGTCAAACACAGAAGCAAAGCTGTACAGCTTATTTTTTTTTTTCCTAAGTTATCACTTTGCCTCAAGCACAATAAATTAGATTTAGTAAGATCGCAAAATTAATTGTCTCGACTGTTATTTTTGCTTTTTGTTTTTTTCCCAGCCATAAGGCATTTTGCGGTTTGTAGCCTCGTTAAGAGAAACTCCACTCATTCGGAATGTATGGTCTGTTGATGAGATGCTGCTGAGAAACCTAGCCTGTGAATTTTTGAATTTGTACTTAGATGATCTCCTTGTGCTGCAATTAATCAAAGACAGTGCCATTAGATGCTCGTTTTCTATAGAAACAGTTTATTTTAGTAAAGGCGTGACAGAATCAACAATTCACGGAGGTTTCTAAAATTAAACGACTTTTTTTTTCCTCCCTACCTATATCAACTCTATCTTTGAAATATTTTACATCTTCTTGGAAAGATTATTTGGTACTAATTTCGGAGGTTTGATTAGCGTATTTTCATCCAAGCTATTCAGAACAAGCAAAATAAATTCATTCATTCATTTTTTTCTATTCTCTATCAACACTCATTCTGATATGAATTACGGCATTAAGAAAGATTTATAGTAATCTTTCCTGCCCTCGATAAAGAATGGTAAAATACTATCACTCTCTGAGAGAGAATTTGTCCTTAAGCTGGATTTTTTAAAATTTTTTTTTTGAGAGAGCCATTGGAGGGAATTTCAGGTTTATTTTAATGAAAGTAGGACATAATTTTTTGCAGAGCGGTATGCTAATCATATTGTGGCATAATTTCTTCAGAAGTAACAGCTTGAATTGCTTTCAACTATTTTTCATGATTCTATGAAATTTTGTATTCAAGGTTTGGTTTTAGGTTACTCTTATCAAACTGGGCTATTTGGGTCGGGTCTAACATAAGGATGTGGAAAGAATATACTCTGAAAATATGTATCAGACTTAATCCCATTGCTGAATCGTCTTATTTCGATACGACCAAGTTTTCAACTTCCTTCTTTCTAAACGTTGCGAGCCCGAATAGTGTTGTAGAGGAACAAGCCCGCAGGAGTGTATTGAGCAGTTGTCCATTTTCCATTTGGATTAGATCCTGGTTTCAAAGCTGCTGACGATTCAGCTTTGTCAGAAACAGACCATGCAACCCAACTGATACCATTTTTCTCCAAGAAATTAATCCATGTAGTAAATTCTGTTTTGTTAATAGCGCCATTTCCGGAGGCTTCAGATACACCGCATTCGCTTGCAAACAAAGCCAGCTTTTTATTGATAGCTTTTTGAACAAGATCACGGTTCGCTTTCTTGTGTGTTGCAGCATAAAAGTGAACTGTGTAAGCGATGTTCAGGAATTTAGTAGCGTTGAGTGGATTTGCAGCAACTTCATCGAGTCTCTGATCCCATTGTCTGCTTCCCAGAAGAATTAGATTTTGAGACTTCTTCCTAATAGCTGGAATAACCTTCTCATGGTAAGGCTTAATGACCTTAGCCCAGTCTTGCTG
>ENA-UOTX01000268-UOTX01000268.1-compost-metagenome-genome-assembly--contig:-NODE-268-length-58114-cov-5.626652_pt1 | contig 58114 bp, 29 predicted proteins | sample MGYA00238143_ERZ746982 | MGnify/ENA primary metagenome ERZ746982 (study PRJEB28758, sample SAMN06268862) | compost metagenome | isolation source: single cell | place: USA: California, Emeryville, Joint... | reverse complement strand
CTGATATGTAGTACCCTACAGCAGGACAATAACTGACACATTGTCCTACGTAGAGGTAATAATACGCATAGCAAGAGAGACAGTTGTTCGAATTCCCTCCGTCGCATGTGTAGCAGGAATAGGGACTAGTTGCGCTTGAATGGCAAGGCTTACAGGTATTTGTTCCACTATGCTTATAATATCCTACTGGACATGTTGTATCGCATGTGGTTCCATAAAGATACCACCCAGAATTACAAGCTGAGCAATTTGTATTGGTACCATCAGCGCAAGCAGCACATGACCCGTGGCAAAGAGTAAGAACAATGTCGATATTCTTGAATCCAAAATTTTCATTAATGGCGACTTCGTTCAAGTTACTATTAAGATAAAGTAGCAAGGAGTCTGCGGTATGGGTAAATGCTGGGGTGACTATATTAGTCATGTAGTCGGTCCATGAATCATTACCACATACGTTGACTTGTCCTGGAGAATTAACCTTGTTAGAGTAACTATCTACTATGGTTCCATCCACCTTTATATAAAGATATTCAGTATCCCAGGAATCAAGTTGAAAAATTCTCATTTTAATCATGGCTTCATAATGTGGAGGAAGTCCAGTGTATGTTTTATACGCATAGGCTCCAGATCCAAAGTTGCCATATCCACCGAGCATCTTCTCACCATTACAAGTATAAGTTGGTGAATTGGAAGGATTAGTGGTCCAGTCTACAGGAGATACGGGATCCCAGAGATCCGACACCGTATAAGTTGCGGCTAATTAATAAGTTACTTAATTCATACTCATTCATGTTGTATACCTTTAGAGACTGCCAAAAGTGCCAGGAGGATATATATGGAGTCTATTTTACTCATTTCTGATTCAAGATCTCAAATTTAACGATTCAGGAAATAATTATAACTGAACTTTTAATCAAATGCTCTAAGGAATAAATTTCTTTTCTTTGCCAAAAAAATTTGTTCTCGCAGGCCTTTAGTATTGCTCTTCTTCTATGGAAAAGCGCCTTACACTCTTCTAGACTTTTTACAGTCGAGAAAAAAGCCCCAGAATCTCAAATATCTCAAAGCAAAACGTATATTAAGCTAAAATGATACATGAAACAACAAGAAGCTTTTTCTGAACCACTATGCATTTTTAGAGCGTCCGATTCAAAACTTTTTTGTTTTCTGTTTACCATTAAATCCAAATGAAGAATTTTTCATAATTGGAAATTCATTTGCATGCTCACTGGAATATTCTTGAGTGCATTAATTCATTTTCTCAAATTTAAAATTCGGTGGTGGTAATGCCGCTAAGGCCAACAACGTTGATCTACGAACGTTGAAAAAGAAACTCCTCATATATATATAGCAAACTTGAAGATCTCTTAGAAATTGAATTAATTATAGGTAAGAATAGAAAATAGAAAGAAATAGTTGGCCTCAAAGAGCACTCAAATTAAAGCTCTTCCTCTCATCATGTCTCCTCAACAACAGATCGACTTAAAAGAGCTGCATTAAGAGGAAGAAGAGTTGCAAGTTTGGAAGTGCCAACATTCTGTTTAAATCTTTATTAAAATTCTTGCCTAAATTAGTTTTCCGAGCTTAGCTCTGGTAAGATAACTTTTATTTTATTCTAAATCCGCAACGATACAAAGAAGAATGCTAATTAAACCAGTGCTCTAATTTGCTATTAAAAACTGGGAAATAGGAAAACACCTCCTTATTGTGGAGCCTCCATAATGAGGAATGAGTCAATAATGAGCTGAAGAGACATCAGATTACTCTTAATGCCAGACTAAACGATGTTTTCAGCAGGTCTCAATTTCAGTGACGTCAGAGTTAGAGAATTGACAATCGAACGATTAGTCCAAAATATCTCTCGAAACAAACCCAAAAGTGAAGAAATACAGCTTTTGAAGGAGGCTGGATTAGAACTTAAGATTTATTTTGGATTGGGGATTACCTCAATTTCTTTTTGGAAATAATTTCCTTCAATGAAAAAGCAAACCCCAATATGGTAGTTCTTTTCTAATCAAATTTTCTGAGTCAGTTGCATTATATTTTGTATCGAAAATGTAACCAAAAGTTAGTAAAACTGTCACTTTTATATGTATCTTCAAACTTAAATATCTTCTTCTCCGCTAACTGAAACTTGAGATATTTGTATTACTGAACATTCTATGGTTCTCTAAATGAAAGGTACTTGCAAAATTTATATTGCCCAGATTGAAGAAAAATATGAAGAGAAGTGAACATTTTGCATCATCGCTGAAGCTTGAACATTGCGTAACAATTTACCAAAAGTGTGCATTTCATGTATCATCATCATCCAGAAACAACATGAAGTAGAATTTGTTACGGCTTATTTTCCTGTGCATAAATTGAAAAAATTACAGCGAGTTGCCGATAAGATTATTTCCTTTCGTTGGTTACATTGATCTTTCAAAATGAAAATAAATGAATGAGCGACCCTCCGTAAAGCTGGAGCAATAATTGGAGATTACGCGGAACCTATACGATTGCTGTACGACGATGCTTATTTCTTCTATTTAAGATGCCTAGCAGAAAAGATTGAGGCACTTTCGTTTTGATCTTTCTATAAACCTAATTTCAATAAAGGAAGAATGTGTATGATTATTATCTATCTCACAGCAGGCCTTCTGAACTCTGAAGAAAGTAAGAGAGGTTGTTCAGAATTATTGAAGAAACATTTTACATCGCAAGTTTCTCATGTTTCGATCATCAAATGGAAAATTTTAGTTCAAGTAGCAACGGAAATAATCAGCAAATTGAGTCAGAAGGTTTATTTATTTGATATGAAACCTTTCAAAAAACTCCGAATTGTTGAAACCTTGCTTCTTAGGTCTCGATTGGTTTGGTAACAATTCACTATCTTTATTTTATAATTCTGATCACAATCGAGTGGTCTTTCATGATACAATTATGCTATTTCATTAGAGAAAAATGCTTGCAGTTTCACTAGTTTATCCTTGCAAAATGAGACAAATATACAAGAACAATAATAAACAACAACTCTCCTCTTATCAGATTAGACCATGTATTTAAAATTAACATGAAAACATCCGCATGCTTACTTCCCTAAAACCTGGCCATATTTAATGTCTTGTCCTTCCTTAACCTCGAATTTGAAATCTTTATGCGCCTCGAAAAACAAAACAATGGAAGATCCAAGATTAAACCTCCCTATTTCTTCTCCCTTAGGAATTAATATGCCATTGGGTTCTTTCTTTTGAGTCTCAAAGTCCTCAAAGGTCATCGTAATATCGTTAATTCTTTTGAAACTTTTGATCAGAGATGGTTGAAACGGAGTTGAAGGCTTCGAATTCGTTTTCAGCTCAGGATCGAAATTTAACTCAATAGATCCCACGTTCAACGCACCGACAAAGACCAGCGACATGAAGCCTCCTTTCCAATCTCCAAATACAGAGACTCTCTCGTTTTTCTCATACTTCATCTTACCGGTCAAAGCGTATTGCTCTTTTACTGGAAGCAGTGTACCTAAAATATGGTTCCTCTGCTTGACTATCAGCTCTGTAGGACTATGAAATCGATGATAGTCACCTGGACAGAGGTACAAAATGCAATGGAACAGCTTGTTTTCCTTATTTCGCTTCATATTCTCCATAGTTTCGTTCTCTATAGGGTAGTTCGGGATTCCTGTGAGGAGTTCGCCCAGTTTATAGGAGATATCTTTGACGATGACGGCTTCGTTTGAATTAATTTCCGAGAAGGCTAAGATCTTGCAATCTGCAGGAGAAACAACAGACAGAGGGTTTTGATCGACTGGTCTTGGTTTGATTTTACGAGTGAAAAACTCCAGGAAGGTATTGTAATTGGTTAGATCGGATTCTTCGATCTCATCGAGGTTGACGCCGTAGACTGCTGAAAATTTTGTGTAAATAAAGCGTCGAAAAATTTTAGGGATGGTCACCCTAGCGGCCTTCCCTGTAAGCCAGGAGATGTTTCGAGTGGAGTTGAGTCTGTACTGCCAAGTTTCAGATACTTTGTATTGAGTGTAGATTGAATAGCCCACAGAAGTCAGAACGGTGTATGCGATTACTTTTCGTGTTGAGAGTACATGTTGAAGCTTGGAGTCGAGGTATGCTTGAAAATAAAATGATCTTTCGTTTGGATGAGCACGCAAATATCTTAGGAGTTCCCTTAATTGCATTTAGAATGAGTGAGATATCTCTGAGAGTAGTTTTATTTAACTGATCGAATTGTAATTAGACTGATTTCAAGAGACTGCGGGTCAAAGGCAATGTAATTTAATTGCGGTTACAGAAGAGATTCAATGCAATAGCTCAGTATTTCGAATGTATATTCATATTAGCGCTTTGAGAAGTTGTAATATCAATATTTTCTCAATTTCTAATGAGATTTGTAAAAAAATTATGGAGGAAAGTGACGTGAAGAGGAAGTGTGGGGGTCTCGAGCTATCTTTCAATTAAGAATATATGTTTTTCGTCATCATCAGTTCAAAAAATTGTTATGAAGTTGCATCGTATTTGAAAAATAGTAGTTCACTTATTAATACTTTAAGGCAGGGCCACGAAAGTTTTGTGTTGAATTCATATTCTTGTAATTTGCACACTTATTAAACATCATTGCCCTTCACTTTCCGATTTGTAAAGAAGATTATTGGCTCAAAACTTTGATATTTCATAAAACTTGGCAGCTCCATCTTTCACTCCAATGCAAATACAATGCCAAACTAATGTAGGTCTAATGGAGTTCGACTTCCTCCGAAAAAAATTCGAATTTTCTGTTGTGGTAGCATTCTGGAGCTTTCTTGCCAATATCTGAGTTTAAATGAGGTATGGCTCTATATAAATTAATATGTAAAATTAAATAAAAATTGCGTAGTAGATTCTGATTGGTCGTGGTTGTTAGAAATGCTTTTCTGTCTGTTTGCTTTCCGATTCTTTTCTTCAACTCAAGAATAGCTGTTCCTGAAAGTTATGATAATGTCTCTTGGCGACATAGTTCATCTCTACCAGATATAGAGCAGATCTCCCTTTTCCATTTCCAAATCCAATAATACTCCGCATACATTCGAGAAACGTGTTATATATGCATGTAAGTCATAAATCTGCTCAGGAAGCAATTACTAGTAACGACCAGAGCGCTAAAAGTTTTCAACACTGAAAGATATATTCACTATCTAAAGCTACATACCTTTATATGTTACAGCTGCAAGGTATAGCAGCGTACTGAAGCATTTGACGAAAGATTCCGTACCGAGAGTATTTTATGAGAACAAGTCTCAATAATTTCAAGAGCACACAAGAAGTCAAAATGGGTAGTTTCAGCAATGATTAACATTCTAAAACTTAATAATTCATAAAAATTAAGTTCGTGATTTTGTGCACTGATTAAATATAAAATCATGCCGGTTTCCGATGCTACTTTTTTCTTAAGGAAGCCAATATTTTCCATAATTTCTCACATTGTATGCAACAAGATTCATAAAACTGAGGCCACTCTTAGATTTTTTCGAGCTTTCAGCATACATTCTATAACACCTATTGAAGTTGAAGAGCACTATCTTACGCAATAATGTAACAATAATCTTGGAGTTGTGTACACTAAATCGTTCTGTCAACAAAACCAGGAAATTTGATCCTTGATCATTGCGAAAAAACCGTCAATAAGTCTACCATTGAACTCAATTCAGAGAGGAGTTGGCTTTTCTTGAGCAAAATCCATACTAGGCTAATTTTCTGAGGTAAAGGAACGACGTTCTTGCTATTTCTGCTCATTTTATTTTAAAACACCCTTGCTCTTGCTCACATCGTAACTTTAAGATTTAATTAAATCGATTGGCGTTGACCATTTAATGAATTATATTTCTGAAATCCAATCATCCGTAAATCTTTAAAGGGCTGAAACCCGTAAAACATTTAATTAATAAATTTGATTTTATTTGAATGCGAAACACTTCGTTGCTATTAACTGCTTTCTTCTCAGCAGCTTTCTTACTTCACCTCGCAAGCGCAGCCTGTTGATTTCATCTTAATTCGAACATAACTCACTCTCTAATAGGCCCGGATAATTGCGTCTGCAAGGTCGATACACCTGATGTATGTAGCTCATGCGTGAGAGGATACTATCCAAGTCCTCAGCCCTATTTCATAGCGCTGGAGTGGCCCACCTGCAACAGCACCACAGCTAGTAAGCATTTTTTGCTTCGTTTGTCTCTAAATCCACTCGAAAAGCCTGCCCGGACAACTGTTTATGTCAAGATCCAAACAATCTCGATGTTTGTACCTCTTGCAAGCCAGGGTTCTACCCAGAGCCTCGAGACCCGTCTGTAACTGTCAATATCACGTCAGCGCCTTGCACGTCGGCAATTGATCCAGGTAATCACTGAAAAATTGTCATTTTTGTTAATTTATTAGATCCATATGACCTCTCGGTCTATATAACGAACGATTTCAAGGATTGCAGACTGTCGTCAGTTTACAGTGAGATCGCTAATAAGAGTTGTGTGACCGATACAGTCTGCGAGGCCTATTTCGCAGATGAAACCCTCGGTATGACCCCAGACATGGCAGTCGATTCGCTACTTGGAGGGCTCCTTGTGGTAGACTTGTGATGTTAAATCCTTGTAAACACAACTTTTTCCTATAGGCTAACAAATGGGTCTCGCAGAGAGATACTGGTACTCTGACAATCTACTTGATGAAAGGATCAAGCGGTCTGGATTCGTTGGGAAATCCACTCGATATGAAGAAACATTACTATATCCCTCAAGAAAGAATAAATAACTGTACGATTAACTACATGTTCGAGGGTAACAAGACCAACGTGACGTATAATCTCTTCGTCAACAGAAGTGTCACTATAATGATCAAGTGAATTTTCTTATCAAGTGATTTCTGGAATATAATCTATTCGTAGGCCATTAACTTGTTCAGATACGGTTTTGACCGGCTGTTATCTTGAAGATGAGATACCAACGATCGTGATGAAGCGTTTCAATTTGCGTATTCATTCGAAAGCCGCAATAATCATTGATAAAATAAAATTTGACGGCTCCGAAAACATTTATGACTGTAACAAACGAATATTTTTCTATTGGCCTACTTATTCTTGGTAACATAGTTACAGGAAACCTCTGTCGAAGCATGAGACGTGATTGTTGCCAATTAGCCGACGAGTTTTCCATCGATACCGCACCGTTTTCTAAAGCTGACACCATTGGAGAGGATTTGGAAATAGAGTGGGGCGATTTTGCTACCAACCCTTGCTGGCCAGAAGCTAAAGATTATAATACAAGCGATTCTGGAGACTTTGGTCTGGATAGCGTTTTCGACAGCTATGGCCTCTTTTCTCTCGAGAAAAACGAGGATGTGATGACAAATTTCACTCTAACAGTATAACCTCGCCTTTATTTTTGTCATTTCTAACTCCTTTGTAGAATTGTGAAATCGGAGATTTCAGGCTCCCTGCTTCAAAAGCTCAAAATGTAAGACGATTCCTCAGTTTCCACACTGCCTCGAACATCACCATCGTGAACACAACGTTCAGTCGGATGTTCTTGCTCGACGGAATAATTTCGAACTTTTGGTACGACCCAACTGGCAATAACTTCCTATTCGAAGCCACGGCGTCAAAGGACCCCTATGCAGCTTGCACGGCTCCTTGCGCCCCTGATTCTTACATTTCATTGATAAATTTGACTATTCCTGACTACAATCCCACTAATTGGATCCGAACGACCGACATAACTGTTCTTCTGGCGAGGTAAATAGCTCCTATTATTCCCAAAAAGTCCTGATCCCACCGGCAATAGAGAACAAGCTAGAGTGTCAGCATATGTTTTGGGACTTGCGAGTACTCGGGCTCAAGTAAACATTTCGAATGTAACTGTGAGTGGAGCCACCAGCAGTCAGCATCCTCTGTTAACAACATGTTCCCGCAAGGACGGAGAGCTTCAATCGGCTCAGCTCGGTGTAAACTCGACAGAAAAGCTCGATTTCCATCTCTATCACTTCAATAACATGTACTCCTACTATACTACCTCCGCCTTCCTGCTTTGGGATTTCTACGGCTCGCTTGAAGTCACCAACAGCACGTTCACTAATATCTCCGGCATGCAAGGCTCGGTATTCTACCTAAACAACATCAATACGAATGTTGACAGTAATAACCATTATTTACCTTGGCCTGGATCTTAATGAATTTTCTTCTTAGCACTTAATCCGGTAATCGCCTTCACAAATAATACGTTTTCGTACAATTTCGCTCACTTATACGGAAACGTGATTCATATGGTCATGCCTCGATTGAACTACCTCGACGGACGCTGCGGAGCTATCCAACTCATTAACAATTCTTTCATTGATAACATCGGCTGCGGAAGAACAGTGGGAAGTGTGAACATACTCTGCCCTATTAACGATCAATCTGAATACTCTTTCGTTACTCTTGGAAGCAACTTCCGTACCGATTATCCGACTGTGGACCTCAGCACTAAGACATTCACTCTCCCAGAATATGCTCCTGAGCTAGTCTATGGTCCATACCAAATCATCTTCGAGAACAACACCTTCCAAAATAACTTGGCCATCATTGCTTCCTCTGTTTATGTGTTCGGAGCGCGATCAGTGTTTTTCAAGAACAATTCGTTCAGCGGAAATGGTGTTTTTCGCGAAGGCATGGAGCCTCTTCTTTCTTACCAAATCAGGAAATGGTATGATACGACAGTCCAATTCGCTAGTTGGTGGGAATTTGACGATACAACTCTCATGAAGGAATCGTCAGCCATATTTTTGGCTCTTTGTGATGACATTACAATGAATAATAACACGTTCTCTGAGAATTTCAGTAATTTTTTTTTAACTTTTCCTGTTTCTCATCCTGGTCATAGATCTACCAACTGGTGACACATACTGGGGAGTCGCAGTCAACCTCTACCTTACGCTTGGATTGCACAACGTAGATTTTTTCTTTTCAATAATGCCCAAATTAATGAATCTTTTCCCTCGTATTAGCTCACGTTTACTAACAACACATACTCTAATCATGGTGGGCTTCCCTCTTATATCACAGACTTGATAGACCAAGAAGTGATAGACCCTTATTCAGAACTTGTCGAAATCTATAGTAAAGCATATTATTTTATTTTCATCGCCTAATAATTATTCCAGGTTCAATGGGACAGACCTCTCCGCTGGTCAGCGTGAATTTCTACTCAGATGCCACACTTGGAGCGCTTAAAGCGGCTCATTTGGAGCTTTTATCCGAGACTTATCTCAACAACAACCTTTATGTGTCGACATTCACGCAACTCAGCTCATCAAAAATGGTCTCTTATGCTAACACCTATGCTACCGGGCTTACGTCTCTCGTCAAACTTTATCAAAGTTACGACTATCAAGCGGTCGAACCGAACTCCGCTAATATCCTGACGTAAATTCCATCGTTTTTTAGCCTTTCTCATTGAAAATTTCCCTAGTTCGATCTATTCTTCTCTGAAAGTCACACTCGTTGACAGCAATGTTACTGGAAATAGCAACTACAACGGCAGATGTAAGAAATCTCAAGGCTTCTTTGTCATTAACGCTCTCCAATAGGCTTCTTTGATTTCTTCAGTGGGTTCGATATCAACGTGAGCAATGTAACCTTCGACTCCAATTACATCCTCGACAAAGCAGGTATTTTCCTTATTGTCAGCTCTCATTTACCGATTAAACGTAGGCAGCGCCACTGATGGAGGCGTCTTCTGTCTTATTGACACTCGAGACATCTTCGTTGGATTTTCCAACGTTCAGCTTCTACTTACCAATCTAACTGGAACGAATAACACTGGAAGTTTCTTATCATTCAACAGCAGAGCCTACACGCTCAACTTCACTCAGGTCAACCTCACGACTACGCAATACGGCGACGCGACCCTCGATATCACATCATCTGAAAACTTGGTTACAATTACCAACTCCACTTTCCTCAGCAGCTCATACCAGAGCTACGGTGCGATAAGAGCATACCAGAGCGCAAATCTTTACATCAATGACACGACCTTTTCCGAATGCAAAGGAAACCAGTCTAGTGCGATGTTACTTAACATGACGAGCACGAATGTCACGTTAGGCAACCTGACTTTCAGTCAGTGCCAGTCCCATCCCTCAAGCACTTACAGCCAACAGACAACAGTTTGGATCCTTCAATCTTCAGCGAATCTCTCCAAGCTTACCTTCTCTGGCAATCAAGGAACTACTGGAGCAGGACTCATGATCCAGACTCAATCCAATGTGTCATTGAACAGCACGACTTTCGATGCGAACATAGCAACGGGATCTGGAGGAGGTATCTACATCGATGGAAATAGCATTCTCGTTCTCAAGGATGTTACTGCAACCAATAATGAAGCCGTGTTCTATGGTGGCTTTATTTGGGGATTGAGTTGCTACTTGAACTTTTCCAGCACCACTATCTCAGGAAACACTGCACAGAGGGGCGGAGGCTTCCTTCTTTTCGGTTCCAAGACCTACGCGACTAGTAGCACAGTCAATAATAACACTGCGCAGGTCGGTGCAGCTTTCTACGTCGAATCCGGGTTGCTACACCTGGGCTCCACCAACATTGGATCAAACAATTTGGGTATTTCATCGACTGCTACGAACCAGCATGTCGTTTACATTGATGAAGCGAACTTCACCTACCACGATTCTACCTTCAGCAATAATATTGCTAATGCTGGTTCAAGCGGTATATACGCAGTCGCGTCATATGTAACCATTGCTGACGTGATTTTTACATCGGACGACTCAAGAGACGTGAATTACATCCCGAACGTCCTCGGAGGTTTCCTCATGACATTCGAAACAGATGTGCAGGTCTATAGGGGCTCGTTCTCTAGAGGAAAAGCAAGTAGAGGCGGCGCTATTTATTTCGGCTATGCGACGACGGCTTACTTGAGTTTGACTAATTTTGATAGTAATACCGCCGTGATTGGAGGTGGTATTTACGTGAGCCAAGCCCAAGATATTACAGTCGACAGTACTCAGTTCATCGTCAACCATGCACGCTATGGTGCAGATATTGGGCTTCAGGATGCCATAAATACAACAGCGTCCAATTGCGGTTTTACTCTCGGGGCGAACCAAACGAGTATCTACGGAGCCTGGACGAATCTTACCATCGATAGTGACACTTTTTCGGATCAAAGTGCTTCACAAGACTTCTTCGCGGACAATCCTGACACAAGACAAGGAATCTGGTGCGATGGCTGCAATAACACGTATGTCATCAACACCACGTTTAATCAACTCCGAGCGGTGCAAGGAGCAGCGTTTTTCGTCAAGAATACGCAGTTGGATTTCGTTAACACCTGGATCTCGAAGTCCAGGTTCAACGGCGGTAGAGCCGCGCAAGGAGGAGGTGTCTACGTTAGCGGAAGGACAAACACTACTATTGTTGACTCAACCTTCACAGGCAATAAAGTTTCGACCTATGCCGGTACTAACGGAGAAGGTGCTTGTGTGTACTATGATTGTACTCAAACAATTGAAGGCTGTATAATGGATATCACAACAACTTCTTTCACAGATAACTACGCAGAACTCGAAGGAGGCGCTATTAAGTGGACCTCTAAGCCTTACAAGAATAGCACAACCAACACGTTTACTGGTAATCTCGCGCTCTATGGCAACGATGAAGCGTCTTATCCTGTTAAATTCAATTTGTTGACGGCCGGAAATATCACCTACCTTCCTGAACTGGCTGTCGACCCAATGAATTACGACCCGACAACGAACCCTACCACGCAATTCAACCTCTCGAACATTCCTAGTGGACAGATCGCAGGTGCTTCAAGAAATACTTACGATACGATCCTCTACGGTCTCTTCGATCATTATGGACAAAGAGTGCTCTCGAATAACTTCAGTCAATCGTCCGTCGTTCCAATAACAAAGCTTACGAATGACGAAGAGGACGCGCCGTTCTATCTGCTAGGAAGCGAGGTGAAGGCTGTTCAAGGACTGTTTAATTTCAGCAGACTGCAAATCGTTTCAAAGCCTGGTATTCAAGTGAGAGTCGGAGCTACAACCGACGCCTTTGACTGGTTGTCTTTACTTATAAGAGAAGCGGCGACCAGAAGACTTGAAGAGAAATTTGGCGAGAACACTCTCCCTGAGGAGGTACAAGCGAGACTGTTGAGCGCATACGACGTTCAGAACTCCCAGATTGACATTGATCTGCGTCTTTGCGTTCCAGGAGAAATTCAGACGTTGGATTACCAGTGCTATGAATGCCCCAACAATGAATATTGGATAGAGGATGTTAATGGCACTCAAACCTGCGAGAAATGCGCGGCAGAAGCGCAATGTTTTGGATCGAATTTCTGGGGTCCTTTGCCAGGATACTGGAGATGGCACCGTAATTCATCGAATTTCCTTGCTTGTCCAGGAGGCACAGAGACTTGCCTGTAAATATCTCATACTATTATTAAATATAACAATTTTTTATCCATAGTGGCTACGTTAACGACACCTTCCCTGCCGAGGAAAATTTCATCGGAGTGTGCTCTGAGTTTAACACAGGAAATCTTTGCGCAGATTGTGTTGACGGCTACGGTGTCTCTGGCAGCGGGGTCTGTACTTCATGCTCAGGTACGACTTTCCGTGCCAAATCGATCATTAGTGCTATTATTGCTGTCATATCCATTCTCTGGGCCGTCAGGTATTTCTCTGAGACATAGCACAAATTGTAACCACCTTGACATTTAGGGGTGGCTTCAAATCCAATATGGAAGACACAGTCTATACCAGTGTACTTATGAAAATCATTACAAACTTCGGACAAGTCATCAGCATCTTATCTACGCTCGCAATATCATGGCCAGACTTCGTAAATGACATTTCCCTTGCCATTTTGTCTCAATAGCTTTCCTTCTTTTTTAGCTGTCGGGTCTCTTCGAAGCTCAAAACACAGTCACTACCGCTCCACAAAACACTTTCACCTATGACTGTTTCTGGAGAGGGTTTAGCGGCACCTTGGACATGCGACCGTTCTACGTCCAGTTGTTTGTTTTGACCATCGCTCCGGTCTGTTTGGGAGTGATTGCTGGGATTGTTTGGATTATTCTTTGGTTCAAAAAATTCAAAGGAAAGGCATTGAGAGGCGACAACAGGAGACAACTTGGCTCAAATATAATTGCAAGTTTCATCATCTTGATCTATTTGTTGCACCCACAGATTACCCAGCAATGCCTTAATGCCTTCAAATGCGTCAACCTTGGCACAGACGATGAACCTGAGTATTACCTCGAAGCAGATTATCAAGTCAAATGCTGGGAAGGCAAACACGCTTTTCTTACTGTCGCCCTGGCAGTACCATGTTTCCTTTTCTGGGGTAACGCACTCTCTTCTTGTAGCTGTAAGTAACCTTAATTTTTCCAGTTGTTATCGGACCAGCCTTCATCTTCTGCATCCTTCGACGAAACAGACATAACATTCGAGATCTCACAGTCAGGATGCGTTACGGTTTCCTGTTGAAAGGTTTCAAGCATACCGCATACTATTGGGAACTCGTCGTCCTGTACAAGAAAGTATTCTTGATCGCAATTATCACCTTCGTGTCAGAAATCGCTCCCTTAACCACAGTAAAAATTCCCATCCCTATTTCCCATCGCTAACGACCTGTCTATAGTCTCTATTGCTGCTTGCCGTGCTCTTCGTTGCTTATTATCTCATGGTTAAAGTGCAGCCATACGAACTGGATCATTTCAACGCTACCGAGGGAATGTCACTGGCGGCCGCTCTCGCCATCTTCTATTTCATCATGCTTATCCAGAGTATGAGCAAATACCCTGGACTTCAGACCGTTTGGATCGTTATCATCGCGCTGATCTTCTTCGCTTTCATCTTCTACTTTATCAAGCAGGCATTCATAACCGCTATCATCGATTTCAAGGCCAAGGTCTCCAAAAGCAATTATGAACAGCAGATTGATATGCTGCTTGCGAAATTCAAGGAGGGCACTAAAACTCACAGACTACTCAAAAAGATTCGAGACATTATCGTGAAAAACAAGCCACCAACCGTTGCCCCAGGCGTGCTGCAGGTTCGAGAAATGTTCCAGAGCACAAAAGACAAAATCGATTACACAGACAAGAATTACCAGAAAGAAGACGAGTTCTTGTCTTACAAGAGACATAGAGTTGAAGAAAACACCAAGATTATCTTCGCAACAACCGATAAGGACAGTACAGTCCTACAGAAGAGGTTAAAGATGTACGGAAAATCCAAGCACTCTGACTCAGATGACGAGGAATTGAATGAGGCCGAGAAGGACCCTAGCAAGCCAGATGATGGCACAGCAAAGATCAGAAAGAAGAATAAAAAGAGGAAGGCCAAAAAGGCAAAGAAGCCAAGGAAACTTAAGAAGAAAACCAAGGTTGCTAATCTTCTTGACTCTGAGTCCGGAAGCTCAGATGAAGAGCCTATCAGAGCTGTTGCGAAGCTTAGCAAATTCGATTTGCCTCCACAGGATATTTCTCATAACACTGTTGCTGTGATTCAGAATACTATTGTGAGCCCGAAGATCATGGTGGGAGGGGATTCGCCATCTGGCAACTCACCAGGAATGATTAGCATGTCACAGGGAGATGCTTCGCCATTCATTCCAAGCCCAACGAAAAAATCCCTTTTCTCATTCACTGCTGGAGTTGGTGCTGGTGAAGATAACGCTAATGACAGGATGAAGCCACAAGTGAAGAAGATTGAGCTCGTAAAGTTGGACACTGAAGAGAATGAAGAAAACTAGACTAAAAAACTTTTCTAATTGCATATTTCTTTAAAAAAATATTGTCATTCAAAAAAAATAAAATAAAAAATGAATCATTTGATGGAAGATATATAAGTTCTGATCCATGAACCTTGCTTGAATAGTTTGGAAATAATTTTTCGTGGCTATTACATGTGAGGAAGTAACAGGAATTGATACAAATGAATAGAAAACACTTTGAAAAGCAATCGTTTTCCCCATCATTTAGAACAATGCCAAGTAGGAAATGTCTTAGGAAATTTCGTGCCATGAATTGGATTTGTCCCAACAAGTATAGAGGTGTCCCTGCGTTGAATCATTGGGCAGAGATATAAGGTTAATTTATTTCTGTGAGCTTGAGAGATATATAGATTGCTACTGCTTGATAATCAAGATTTAATTTTGAATTCATATCAAAATTATATAATTTGTAAATTAGTTTAGAATGTTGAATTCAGGTATGAAGGAGGTAATGATTTTGCAGATTGATTTTTGAGAACTACAGACTAAGAAAGCTCTTGGTAGTTTGGTATATCTGATAAGGAATCTTAGGACACTGAACGGGATTTCCAAAAGAAACTGAATAAACAGGTTAATGAGTAATTCTATTCTATGCAAAATTGCTTTAATTGTATACTGAACCAAAGAAGCATTAGACTATATATACTAATACTTCATGGCAGCTCAATGGAAACCGAATTCCTTGAGTCATATTGAGATAACAAATGAACTGAAATTAATTAATTGGGTTAGCACCTAAAATAGAATTTAGAGAGGCTATACTAACTCTAAGGATAATATACCAAACTGGATTAACACTGATTCCAACTATTTTAATACTTAGCCCCGAGCCCTTTTACAAAAGGATAGTATTACATCCCAAATAATTAAATAAATAAATCTACTTTATCATTCTCTATCACTTTCTCAAAGACTAGATCGCAGTAGAAAATATCATTATTCATTCATGCATTGACCCACCCGAAGCCAGCAGTGCTTGAGTCAGTAACTTATTGTAAAGGTCATTGCTCAAGTAAGAAAAGCCTCTCGAAATTATGAAAACTGATTCAAGAATTAAGTAGCAAAAGAGGCTTTTAGTTCATAGTCTCAAACTCCTCAAAAATGTATAGGGAGTAAGAAATTAATTTGAGTTTCCTCATCAATAATATTGTCTAAACCCCCAATCTTGTCTTTTCGAACCCAGGAATAGTTGAATTTCATTCATTTTCATGCTCCAAATGCAGAGCTACTTTCCAGTCCTAATAATTAATTTTGTTTCAAGATATATCGGCACTGTAAGCCAGTTATATAAGATATATATAGTTTGCAATGACTTCCAGCTGCCATTTGAAATTATACTTTCTAATCCTTTATCTTCAATCTTATTATAAGACAAATAGAGCGTCTTAAGCTCTTTCCAAGCTTTGTTCTCAGCCAATTTAACAGCCCCAACATCCGTAATTTCATTCCTTGACAAAAAAAGTGTTTCAAGTGAGCCCCAAGTTGTGTTAGAAGCTATTGCTGAGACCCCTTCATCCCCAATGCGGTTATCTGTTAAATTTAACAATTTTAGCAGCTGCCATGTTTTGTTCATTGCTAACTTTTCAGCTCCTTTCGCTCCGATCTCATTGCTGCTTAAAACCAACTTCTCCAATACAATCCAACTGGTATTCCCTGCCAGTATCTCTGCCCCGAGGTTTCCCAATTTACTTTGATTTAAATCAAGTGATTTTAACTTCCACCATGATTGATACACCGAAAGGACGGTAATATCTCTTGGTAGCATGTTACAAGTTATTAATGACAAATTTTCAAGTTTGACTGCCTGAAGCGGACTTATGATACTCGAGGTTATCTTAAAATCTTCAAACGTGGCTGATTGAAACACTGAATTTTTTGAGTGAGCTACAGATGTCATAAGTCTTTTCAAAGCAGCAGAAGGTATCTGTGTGCCCTCAGAGACGGCAATAACTGTTAAACTTGCGACTTGCCTTGCCTTACACTTCCGAAAAACTGCATTAAATTTGTTGAATCCTAAACTGCCATAAATCTCAATCTTCCATTTCGCTGACCTCTGTCGTTTTAGACAATTGATTACTTTCATTTTATTCATTTTTTCATATCTATCACAAACAAGTATCACCTCTTGTTCGCAAATAATGTGATTATAGTCATAATAGTTTCTTGTGAGGTTCATTTTGAAATGCAATGTCGCTTGCTTCTTCAAACGGACGTCCATTGAGCGAACTCGGTCATACTCAAGGGTTTCGATCATGGCTGCCTTTCCGGGCTTGAGAAAAGAAGTGTTTCTTTTGGATATTAAATTTGATACGGTTTTTATTTGCCAGCAGATCAGACGAGATCACAAGTTTCGGATGAGATCGGTAATGAGTGAGTTTAAGAGTATAAAGATATAAGAAAGAGCTTTTCTTGAACTTGTGGGAGAATAATAGATGAAATTTGTGGGAAAATGGATGATGCTTGAATTGTGAATTTTTTGAGAGAGAATCATCGTAAAATGTGAAAAGTTAGTGCACCAGACTACAACAATTAGAACCTTTATAAATATAATAATTTTGGAGAGAAGCTTAAACTTATTGGCAGTGATCTATTGATGCCAGTCATCGAAGTAATCTCTCCAAATAACTGATAAGTACTCATTATTTGTTGGATTCACTAAATTCAATTTAACAACAAATAAGTTTAATAGATTAATGGAAACAGCTCAGACGATTTTTGAGGCTAAAGACCATACTTTCTTAGATCAAAAGTTTTCAAGAGAAATGCTTGATGAAAGCTCTCAACGTAGTGTTATTAATATTGGGTTTGTTGAGACGATTTATTCTAGAAAAAGATAGCTCCAAGCCAGGATCGATGCTAGCTTGGTCTACTTACAGCAAGCACATTTGCGGTATCCATGGTATAGATGATCCAAAGCCGTTAGAGGTTTTTGAAGGCATTGGATTAAAAACAGGGTCAGTGAGTATGAATTACTGATTTGTTTGCACTCATGACATGGTGTGCTTCCAGCATGGACCCATGTAAAAGAAATCCGTGACGCCAACTTGCTGATTACCTTGTGCCATAATTGGACCGAGTGCGCGAATTTTGAAATCTTAGATGTGTCTACTGGGAAGGCAAAACCTGTGTTTACAAATGAAGAAGTTACTGGAGGTATCTCATGAAATTGTCTAAGAACGAGCAAATTCATCTTTGCGTTAGTGGTCGGCGAAGGGGACGTTTCTGTCAATTGCAGAAGGAATACAATTGCTTTGATTCCTGTAGAGAAAAATATTTCTTATCACTTGTTTGATTATACGAACTTTAAACTCATCAGAAAGACACAGTGGATACATACAACAGGCGAGAGTGAGTTAAATGCCTTTCTCCTTGCTAATTCTCTATTAGAATGCATAACCAGTTTGGACTTTAACTCTGATGGGAAAAAAATAGCTCTTATCACGAATGGTCTGTCCATGGTAATTTCTGACGTGGATTCAGGGCACCACTTTCCTCTCATAACCTTTTCGGACACCCCATTGCATGACAAGATAGACGACTATGCAAGGTGTAGATGGAGTCCTGTCGGCACAGGGACAGTGTTCGTGAAGTATAATTTGAACAAAATAAACGCTGTTGACAGCGAAAAATCACAGCCCATTTTTCACGAACCTCTGGAAGTAGAAGAGCACAGCGACAGTAAATCATCTTTGCTGTCACTTGATATATAATTTTCACAGAATGCTTGTGGATTGATGTTTCTCCAGTAAATCCTAACTTGTTGGCTTGCACTGGGTGGGGAAGAACAATCAAGATAATTGATTATCGAGAGGCCAAAATCGTTAATACAGTTTCTGATGTTCATGAAGGTATGCAGGAACCTCGATCTTAACACTTTGTGATTTTTCTGTTAGACTGGGTTAATTGTGTAAGGTGGAACCCGAGTGGCCAGAGCCTGGCAACCGCATCTGATGACACCGAACTGAAAATCATTGATTTCGCAGCTGAAAAAATTGTCGGAAGTTATATCACATCATCGGACAGTATATCAAAGACACTCTTATTTTACTGGTATCATTCTAATTTGTTTTCTCATAGAGTATGTTACTTCAGTCTGCTTTATCTGATAATCAAGGCCGAGCGAGCGAACATTCATATATTACTTTTATTGAATCAAAAGGAATTTTCAATTCCCGTTAAAACAATTTTAGACATAAATCGCTAAGATCTCTTGATTGTCATTGGAATAATTGTTAGCTCTTATTCAATAGATCGCATTAAATACAATAATCTTCAAGGCATACGTTCTGGTACAAGAGGATGTGCAATGGATCTGTCATGGCTAAGACTGACTTCTCAATTCTGAACCATTTCGGAAAGAGAAGGCAATTGCTGCGTTTTCAGATGGTTGGATCAATTTCTCTCGAGATTCATCAAAAATATGATCTTTCTCTAGCTTTCAGAGGTGGCTAAACCCATTCTTAGGCTACTTTCAGGGTTTTAAGAGGTAGCAAGCTAATTTTACACCAATTGAGAACTTCTGCTCAGACATTTAAGAACTTTAATTTCCTATTGATGAAGCAATTAAATCTTTAATTCTCAAGCATTAGACTTCTAACACAAAAACAAACGCAGTTCAATGATTGCACTCATTCTTTTGGTGTAGCCTTCTCTCCAAAACCCCCTCTTAGAACAAATTTTGATAACACTGATAATGAGTTATTTCTTCATCATACACAATTAAACGAAATTAACTACCTCTCCAACCCTCATCGAGGGCATCTTTAATTCAAATATTCCCCTTTCCTCATCGGTTATACTCTTAGATGTCGTTTTTTATCATTTAATCTCCAGTCAGTACTATTCTTACACATCTCAAGCAAAACCTTGAAAACTGCTTCCAACTTGGAGAGCTATAGCTAAAGGTGTGAGCCTATATGTCAAACCTCTCTCTAACGTGTACCCATATCGTATCTGTCCTCTTTTCTGTGAGAACTATTATAATAGATACTCTTGCTCGATTAATTTAATAAAAAGATCAGTGTTTCCGGTTCCTTAAGATATGCAAATTAAAAATTGCTATTATTTATTGAAAAAAATTTAGCAAAACTCGAGAGTTAAAGCACCGAAGAAAATGCCAGAAGTTGTTATCAAGACTGATGAAGGTAAAGGAAAGGAATACAAGGTCGACGAGAGAATCAAAGGTTTGAGCAAGCTCATCAAGGGTCAGCTCGAGTTCAGCAGTGAAGCCATCCCTGTCAAGATCTCGTCAGAAGTCTTTGAAAAGGTGCTTGAATACTTCCAACAACACGACTACAACCCTCCAGTTGTTGAGAAGCCACTCAAATCCTCTGATATCACTAAGAATTTGAGTGACAAAGACGTCAAATTCATCAGCCAGTACGACCTCGAATCCATTAAGGGCATCCTCGACGCCGCTTACTACCTTGAAATCGACACCCTTAAAGACGTCTGCATTGCTAGAATTGCTACTGAATTCTACATTGGTAACACCGTTGAAGACATTGAAAAGTTGAAATCCAAGTTCGGTGTCACTAAGGACCTTACTATTGAAGAGGAAGAGGCTCTTGCCAAGGAATACCCATGGGCTAAGGAAGAAACCGAAATCACCCAAAAGGCTGGAGGACTCATCCTGGAGAAGGATATCATGATGGTTGAAGAATCTAAGAACTAAGGTGATCTATATAAATAGCTGGCTGCTGAGTCTATATCCAGATCTAAGTCGCTCTTAAACCTTATTTTCTATCTATTCTTTTGGTTGATTCAATGTTGAGAGTAGATTGGTTGAGAATTAATAAACTGAATAGGTAGCCAGCAGAGAAGTTGGCATTTCATATTCTTGAAAAATAAATCAATAATGACTGACTTCTTAAAGAAACTCCAAAATCCTCTGAAAAAGTTGCTAGCCTCAGAAGAGCAGAGGGAAACAAGTTCGCTGAGGACTAATAGCAGAATCTTTAGTTTTTGAGTGTTAAAAAAGAATTAAGAAAGAGATTGCTTCTTCTTCTCATACTGGCCATAATTCAATATCTGGCTAGACTCCATGAGAATTAGAATGCTAGACAAATCAAGCGAGCAATCGAAACTTAGAAGAGTGAGATTTCATTTTTTCATGCGTTTCGAATTTTCAGAACAGAATTGGGAAAGTGAAATCAGAGTTTTTAATTTTTGCCGCCAATTCCTAGGGCTTGGTTTAACATATCGAAATTGAGTTAGATTTTATGGAAGCTTGGAACTCTAAAGCTGCGACCAAAAAGATCAGAACCAACAGATGAGTATTATGAATTTCTAAGAACGGAAACAAGTACCAGAAATTTCGCTTGAGATATCAATATTCAAAGAAACTTTATGTTATTTTTTCATCAAGACAAGCTATGCTGGTCCGGAAAATTTTCTCTGTTGAAAATTTACAACAACCAGGTTTTTTTTTTAACAATAGGACATCATCATTATTATATTTCTCAAAGCTATCAAATGCAGGAACAAAGTAGAAATAAAATGTTCAACTCGATAGAGTATCTAACACCTATTCAAAGTGAACAACATCTCATTCGCTTTGATAATGAATTAATTCTCAATGAATATTCTATCACTATGATTGAAATTTCTCTCATGCGGAGACTCCCTCATTCTTATCATTTCCGTGCAACTTAAGCCGAGACATTAAGAATCGCTTTAAAAAACTCTTTGAAAAGAAATCCAAGAACCTTTTTTCCCTTTTACAAATCTACATGCAAAAAGCATAAAATAAAAGCAACATAAACATTTCTATTCATCATCAACTGTTTGCGTCCGATCTCTCGCCGCCGAGTTGGCAACTTCCATTTCTGTTTCAATATTTTCCTTTTTTGGTGTTTCCTCAACGATCCAATTATTCTCAATTGGCTTAAATTTCTCAAGCCGCGTCGAACTTACCTCATACTCTTTCCCGCTCTCTCCTGGCTTTGGCAAAGCTTTTTTACCCTTCGGCAAGTTTAGTTTTGTGTGGATAATTGTCACTTTTTGGTCCGCTGGCACTGTAAGGATCTCTGAAGTTAAATTATTTTCTTCAGGCTTCATTACTGTATCTTGCACTTTCATTATAAAGGGCAATCGGTTTAACGAATCGAAGCGATCACCAGACGAATCTTCCTTGCTCTCACCCGGGAAGAATTTGCTCTTGGTTGTGATTGGACTCTCTTTTGTATCCGGAACCACTATAGTTGTCGCAGAGTCCAAGCTTTGATGCCGGGTAGTTACCCTAATTGTGTCCAATGCAGGAGTTTCAGTCTCCTGTCTCGGAATTGGAAGAACTATGTTTTTCCTTGTTAAAAACTTCCCTTTGAACTGTTTCCAGAGCTCCTTCGTGCCTCCGATCAGCGTGATAACCGCTATGATCCCGCTTCCAATAATCGAAATTAAAATCAATGCTATCGTAGCCGTTCCAATGCTGTTTCTTTGATCTTCTGTCAGAGAATCAATCGCTCCTAATACCAGCGCAAGTATTCCAATAATGACTTTTGAACTCTGACCTATTCCGAATAAAATCGTTTGGGTTTTCTGAGCAAATGACTTCCAGACCACCAAAACCAGAATTCCATACAGCAGCTCAACTAGGATGTAGAGAATTGATTGTAAAGTGCCATACGACTGCAGTAAGAAGAGAATCAGTACGATTAGCAGGTTGCGGAACGCCATTATAATCACATAATTCCTATTGTAATAACTGTTTTGTTTCACATCTGAGATGATTATTTTCAGATACGGTGGAACCCATGCCCATTTCCTTGTATTCTCAACTTTCCCGCTAACAGTTTCAAGGGCTCTAACGCTTGCAGCTGTTGGATTGGAGTTTTCAGGGTTGGGCTTTCGATTCAGAACATACCCAAGCAGACAATAGAGTATGACGTACGAAAAAATTATGAGATAGCAAATCGAGCACGAATAAGCAGGATACGCCCCTTTACAATCGTTTTCCCTGAGTTGAAGCAGACTAAACAGAATGAGCTCGGTAAAATCGCCCATGTAATAAGTAAGGAAGATATTCCACATGTACATATTTTTGATGATTCTCAAATTTCTTGAGAGGCGACGCCGCTTCCGGAACATTCTTGCTCCAATCAATGATAAAATAGCGACTGCTATCGCATATAGCTCTCGATCGAGAGTGTTTCCAGAGTTTCCGAGCAAAACCGATGACATTTCGTACTCTTGGAACTTGCCAAAGGTCGCGCTTGGGATGTTGTATTGAGATTCGAGCCCGCGGTAAGGGTTCGGGATGAAATTTGAGTAGAGATTCGAGGCAAACTTAATGAAGTTCTGTGGGAATGGGACGTTGATGAATCGATAAATTAGTACGTCCCCAACAAAGCCCACGAGTAGGACCGCAGTGGTCGAGGCGCCTCCGAGTAAGAGAGGTAGGATGTTTGTTGCTGCAGATTGAGCTTGAAGCGCTGTGCTTCCGAAAGAACTAGCGGCTTCGATCACTGCTAACGTTTCGTTGTCCAGAGTCCGCGAAACTTCGATTTTTACGCAAGAGAAGTTTGAAGCTAAGGTGAGATTGCTGTTTGGGGCGCAAGATAAACAGTTTGTCGCTCGTGGACCGGAACATGAATAGCACGAGGAGTGGCAGCTCTGACAGCTGGTTCCAGTGAAATAATACCCGACTGGATTACATAATTTTTGGCAAGTTTTGTCTGAGGCTAAAAAGTTCCCCGAATAGCAGGAGGTACAGCTTGTAGCAAATATTCCGCTGCATTTTCTGCAAGTAGGACTGCAGGTGATGCACTGGGATCCCACGATTGAATACCCTGCAGTAACGCACCAGTCACATTCGCCCTTCTCGTTCTTGGAAAAGAAATAGCTAAGATTTACTCATTTAAAAAGGAATTTACGTAATATTTGCCTGTGATGCATTCTAATGGAAAAAGGTTAGCTCGCAGTTTGATCAGAATGTATTACGCTGGCATGAGTTTGTGTATGGATCGAGGAAAGTTGAGGTAGGACACGTCAGAACGCAGACCATTCCGTTTAACTTATAGCCAGAACTACAGAGCAGGCATGCTGTCTGCTTGTCAGAGATGAATCCGCTCAGCAAGCAGGTGGTGTCTTATTGTAAAAACAAATATTCTTAGCAAAAACAAATTCGAAATCTCATACCAGAAGTTGGGGCAAAAAGGCTTTCTGCTCCATAAAACCATCGAAAATTTCTCACATCGTAGTAACCCTCGGTGACTGTATCTCTTACCGCGGTCCCCGAGGTTTTCGTGCTGCACAGATCAATAATTAGCTTCTCCTGCGACAGATCCATTTTATAACTGGATGTAAACCCTCCAAAATAGGCTCTCGCGGTCACAGAACTGCCAACCCAGATCCTCGCAGAGTAGAATCCAGTGGCGAATTCAATTGGCTGCGCTTGAACCAATTCGAAGATGAGCCGGATCCAAGTATCTACAAATAAGGAATTAATCCCGAAAGAATGGCGAAGGTATGGAACTGACTTTTTTGAATGATGGTGGTGGTCGTCAGGACATTCGCCCAGTAATTGGTTTGCTCTTGGACGAGCACTCTGATGTAATTCAGAGCAGAATCGTACTGAGCGGTCAAAAAGATGTAATTTGTCGAGCTACCCCTTATCGCGAAGATTGTTTGAAAGTGATTATTATAATTCCTACTCGGAGAATGGAGATAGTAATCCATTGCGACAACTATCCCATTTGACATTGCTCCTGTTGCGGTATGGCTGAGAGTCGTTCCTGGTCGGCAATAAAGCGTGTGGTAAGGCCCAAGATCAGGATAATCTCTATAATCGGTAATAGAAAGACCTAGACAAGCTAATCAAGCTGCCTCAAATAGTTGATACCTTTAACTGCTGTTGAAGACCCTTCGGAGGTTATATTGGTATAGTAACGGACAGGAATCGTGCGATTTAGGTTAAATTTGAGGTCTGATTCGAAATTGAACAAATATAAGGCGCCTGTACAAAAGAAGTAAGCTGGTAAGTAGAAACATAATGGCTTTTCACTTTTCGAATTCAGAAGTGCAAGATTTATCATCTGATCGTTGGTAGTTGCAGCATAATCAGCAAAAAACCTCACAAATTGCTGTTTGCAGCTGCAGGTATATCCAGACTTCCCCATCCATGTGATTTTTGTGGTAAAGTAAGCCGAATAGTAGCTTCCCACTGCACTTTTAGAGGTAAAATAGCTTGTTACACCATAATTGGCATCCAATCGATATCGAAATGCGTAAGCAATATCTGCTGAGGCGTCGATGGACACTGCGATAAAAACCCATTGTCCAACTACCAATTGCTGCTCTATATTCACCTATTTTTCATTAGAATCTCGAAATAGATTTACTGATTTACATTTTCAACATTCCAGCTACCCAATGTCGAGTATATTGTAAAAATACTTGAAGAACCAACGGTGCCGCCTAGAGAGATTGAAGTTGTGCTAAGAAAGTTTAGCCCTAGCTCATTAGAAGTCGTTTACAGTGTGTCCGCCAATTCGGCATAGTAATAGTGACTGCTCGAGGTAGTTGACATCGTTTCTTGATAAATCCAGAGGCTTATAGTGTATTTATTCGTGGAAAAACCCCAACTGGAGTCCAAAGCATTTATTGCCTTTGTATAACTAGTCCCAGTATCAGTAACGAGGTCTTCTTGGACGTAAATGATAGTCGTGGATTCTTTTTTGTCAAAATAAGTACGAAGCTGAGGAAGACTGTATACGAATGAGTGCTGGAAAGAAACAAACGAGCACAAGCGCGGAAATTAACACTCTTAGTGAACTCGACAAGTCCATTTATGAAGCTTTTCAAAACTAAGCTTAGGTAAACGAATCTTGAACAAGAATAAATAATCTATCTCGACAAAATAATTTCTGAGAAAACGCGATTAAAAAGCGTTAATAACAAATTCCAGCCAATCGACCACAAAATAAAAACTTCAAAACACTTCCAATGTGATTCAATAATTTTTTTTTTTGGGCTTGTTTCTCCAGCAAGAGAATGTCTTTATTGATCTATGAGAAAACTATGGTAAAAAGCAGTATATCTCCATTGCGAACTAATTGACTGACGAAAACGAGCTCATATTAGCTCCTTTTCTTTTGCTTTTTGATTCGAAAAGCATTGAATTCTAACGAAATAAAGTGACTAGCCGCCAAGAAAAAAGTGCAATAGTGAATCAGTAATATAACTAACAAAAAGTCTCACGAAATGTAGAATTGTTGTCCACAAACAATCAAGCAGCGATTTCTTCAATTGTATATGTCAGGCTACAAATTGCTAAATATAAAATTTCAAGGACCATTTCTTGTTACAAGAGGCGACCTTGAGCGTGCAGGGTTACCCTTGATCGGTGATACTGACAAACCTTCCACGCATTCCTCGTATTTATGACGTATTTTCTCCAAATCCTGGAGTTTATTATGCAAACTCTTCTGCGTTTCGTCAAATTTAATATTATTCTTTTGAAGCAACTCTTTCAGATTCCTGACCTCTTTCATCAGATTCTCATTTGTGGATTCAAGTTGCGCAACCTGGGACTCGAGACTCAAGATCTTCGCCTCTAATGCTGCTCTTTCAGCCTCGAATTTGACTTCTGCTTCCTTCGAGATAACCGCATTCTTTTTCAAAATCTCGAACTGCTCTATGAGTTCATCATAGGCCTGCCCAAGAGCTTCAGCTTCAAGCTGTTTTTGCTGGTATTCCTCGATCAGTTTGTTCAGTTTTTCGATTTCTCTCATCGCGTCTGAAAGCATTCGCTCGAGTTCATCGCCTTTATGTACCGATTCTTTCTTCTCTTGGGTGAGCGTGTTCAATTTCTCGGTCAAGTCATCAACATTGGCCTGCAAGTCATCAATTTCGGTTTCTTGATCATCGTTGAGAGCCTCCAGTCTGTCAACTTCCGAAAAGAGATTTTGATTCTCTGCCCGTAGATTAACGATATTCGCTTCAGCTTGTGCCAATCTCTCTTCTAATTCCTTAATTCTCTTTCTCAGTGCGTCCATTTCGAAATTCGCTTTGGTCAGCTCTTTGTTATGTGAATCCTGAAGCTTATCAACGTGTTCCCCAAATTCGTTTTCTAATATTTTTTGCAAGGCGATTTTCTCGAGCTCTATGAACTTCTTCGAGCTTTGCTGCAATTTTTCTTTCTCATTCTCGTGTTCTGATTTCTGTCTAGCCAATGCGACGTTAAGGATTTCATCGTGATTCTTCTTTAGGTTTTCAACGTCTTCCTCGTGTTGGCGCTGTAACGCTGCTATTTGCTGCTCCATTCCATTGATTTGCGCTTCCTTCTGCTGAGTCACCAATATCTGGCGGTCAAGTTCGCTCATGACCATGACCAAACGCATCGCGAGGTCTTCGCATTTGCTCTTGACTCGATCAAGGAAGAGATTCAATTGCGCTCGCTCATTCTCTAATTCGCGCTTCTTTTGGTTATGAGCAAGCTCGTCTTGCTCCATTTTCATTTTGAGTCCATTGATCTGCTTGTTCAGATTCCCAATTTCCTCTAGCCTCTTCTCGTTTTCATTTGCAGCCTCTTTTAGCTTCTTCTCTACAGCGTTTTTATTCGCGTTCCTCTGCTCTTCAGCAAGAGCGAGCTGAGATTTAAGCATCTCGAGTTCCTCATCGAGATTCTTAGTTTTCAATTTCTCTTTCTCGAGCTCTTCGTTCAAATTCTTATTTTTTCTCTCCAATGGAGCAATTTTGGCCTTTTGGTTACTCAGCTCATCTTCCAACTGCTGGAGTTCCTGCTTATGCTCTTCTTTCAGCTTCGTCGCTTCACCACGAACCGCTTTGTTCTTCTCGTCTTCGAGTTGAATTTTCAGTTGCGCGATGTCAGCTTTACTTTTGCTGTCTAACTCATTGAGTCGTTCTTCTAAATCATCGACTTCCTCCAAAAGGATTTCCTTATCATTCGCGAGGTCGAGCGCCTCTTTCTCTTTCTGACCTAAAATGATCTTTGTTTGGTCAAGCTCTTGCATTAAACCGAGCAGCTTATTCTCCAGCTCTTCTTGCTTGAGCTGATGGTTTTTAATCTGGTCCTCGAGTGTTGATCTGTCTTTCTTATATTCTCTATCTTTTTCTGTTAACGCCTCCTTGATCTGTTTGTCATTGGCACGGAATTTATCCAACTCAGCTTTCAGATCTCTCTCTGCTGCGCTCAGTCTCTCATTCTCTTTTTGAAGTCTATCAGTTTCTTCAAGGAGCTTGTTCATCTTCTCGTTCAAGTCCTGCAGTTGTTTCTTTTGCGCCTCGAGATTAGAGCTCAAGGTGCTATTGTCGAAAGTGAGCGCCCTTTCTCGCCCTTGAAGGTCTTGGTTGCTTTGATTAAGCGAATTGACTTGACTTCCCAACCTCTCTACCTCGATCATGAGCATGATCGCTCGAAGATCGGCGTCTCGGAATGGGTCGGAGCTCGTTTTTGGCTTGCCCAGCCCGGAAGTGAACGTCCTAAAATCAGATCTTCTCCTTTCAAATGGTGAAGGACTGCTTTGACCAGTATCTCTTCTCCTATCATCCACAGTTTCAGGTTGATTGGACCGCACAGCTCTTTCGATCACCGCGCTTCTGTCGCTTGGAGCTCTCGTGAAGCTAGGAATACGATTCATCGTTGTTGAGATAGGAGTTTGGTAGATGTCGTCCGGTTCAGTGTCCTGGCCTTTCTGCTTGGTTTTTTCTGCGCGAGGAGCGGGTATTGTTTTATCATCATCATCCACGTCAGCCTTCGGCAAATTTCTATTCTGGTCTCTTGGAGCAGCAGATCGATCACGTTGTGATCTCGATGGCTGGCCTCTGCCATTTCCACCACCATCTCTTTCGCTGGCGCTTCCCAAAAATTCTCCTTCTTCCGTGATCCTTTCCTCTGGCGCAGGTCGTGTATCTGCTTGCTGTCTTGATGGATTGCTTCTCAAACTTGTGTTTCTGCGAGCAGGTCGCGAAAAATCTCCGACTCCTGGTGATATCTCTCTTTCTCTCTCATCTCCTTGATGCCTTCGCGGAAGGCCTTCATCTGTAAGCTTTGGATCTTGGATATATGGACTTGTGCGGAAATTCGCAGACTCTTTTGGCTCTGTGGTCCACCATCGACTTTCCTGTGTCTTTGCAGGGACCTTGAACGCTGAATCGCCTGAATCGTAGAATGGCCGTTCGTACCCTTGAGACTTGTTCGGTTTCGCCTGAGGGTCGGTTAATAGCCTACTACCTCGGCTTGGTTGCTGGTTGGGACTTCTGCTTCTCTCTCTTTTATCAGCCTCAGTTGAAAAAGGATCGTGATATGACTGATTATATATGCTACTTTTGCTCTTCAAGTACTGAGGCTCAGTGGACAAATATTCGTCCTGAGAAGGAGAACTCTGGAAGTAGCCGTCTGGCTTCGAGCGCCTCACTTTAGGCTCGATGCTTCTTGATCGATTTGCGTCTGGGCTTTCTTCTGGATTTTGGTTCTCGGCCAACATTTGCTGAAGTTTCAACTGGAACTCTTTTCTTAGCATGTCTATCTCGAACGCATGCTTTTGTTGCTGTTGGAGGTACTTGTTCCTCCAATCATCGATTTCCAAGTCCTTTTCAAAGTTATCTTTCTTAAGGAATTGGATTTCCTTGCTCAAATTTTGGTTTAGGTCTTGTTCTTCGTTATATCCGCTCTTGAGATTTTGAAGTGTTTCGTTTACTGGCTTGACGCTGTCATAAGGCATTGACTGGCTATATCTACTCAATCTTGGATCTTTTTTAATGTTTGATACTCCTTCGCTCAGGATTGGCACGCCTTCGATCTCTGCGCGAGACTCTAACAGTCTATATTTGTTCTTCCAGTCATCCGCATCAGTTCCATAAGCGAATTCTCTCTTCTTTGCTTCGTCTAACTGGTACTCGAGATTCTCGACTTCTCGTTCGAGTGAATCAATTCGATTCCTCATAGAATCAACGAGTTCATCAATAATTTCTCTTTCCCTTCGCTTCTCAGGGTCAATTGATTGAGCCTTGATCTCTTCTTTCCGGTAATTGATGTCGTTTTGGAGAATTCCAGTGTCTAATTGGTATTTCTTCTGAAGAGCATCGAATTTCGCCTTCCATTTTTCAGCGTCTAGGGCGCTATCGTCAGCTCTTCGCTTCAAGTTGGACGTATCATTCTGAAGTTTCCGGACTAAGTTCTCGAGATCATCGGCCCGAGCTCGATAATCATTCATTTTTTTCCTGAGACCGTCAGCGTCAGCGCTTGGTCCGGTTGATCTAAAGCTTTCAAATTGGTTTTTCAGCTGTCCAAGCTGTTCCATGTGCTCTTCTTCTAACGCCACGTATCGGTTCTTCCATTCCTCCAGCTCTTTGCCCTGTTCAAACAAAATCGCATGGAGACGCTCTATTTCAATCATAAGCAACATACATTTGATATCAGCATTGGGATCTTTCTCCTTTTTCGGATCGGTAAGTGCTATGTCCAATAGCTGCTTCAGTTCATTGTTCTCCTTGGTTTTTTCGAGTAGCGCTCGAGTGAGGTTGATGTACTCTGAGTCACTACCTGCGGAAGGCTTGTCGCTCCCTGATAATGTAAAGCCAGCCATTTTGCTTCTCTCTGGCTTCATAGGTGTAATCAATGAGAGGTCAACAGGAAATTCCTTGGGTTTGTTATACAGTCCGGTGCTTTCTGGTTGTAAAGTAGATAGAGGGTTATGAGTTGGTATATGCTTTGCGAGAATGTATTGGGATTTCGACATGGCGCTCATTGATGCATCCTGAGGAAATAGGTTGTTATCGGAAAGGGTTCTTTTCATTCAAATGGTTTTGGTGCTCTAGACGATGGGTTTTTTGGAGACAGTTGCAATACTAACGACTAATATGTTGAGGCTCCTATAAAGTGCCAATATTTTTTTATTTTTATGTTACTGTTAGCGACTCCCGTTTAGTGCTTGCTGAGTTAAACGGTTTTAATTAACTATCATTATTCGAATTTGTTAATATCTCTTAAGTTACATTTGAGTATGTTATCATGGTAAAACGTACCCTCTGACTGAATTCACAATCATAGTGATCTTTCTCGAGTTAAGCCGACATGAATTTGCATATGAACTCGATGGATTACAGCAAACTGTTAATTTTTTTAATTTTTATAGAGTTATCTAAGAGGCCATTACCTCCAATATAGAAGTTAATTATGAAAGCGAGATAAAAGCATCATTTGCTGCTATTTGGAGGCCAATATCGAGGGTTATCATGGGGACTAACGAGCTTCTCCTTCACTCCTCTAAACTCAGTCTCATCCACTGACCTCCGAAATGCCACATCAACGACGACGTTACGAGTCCTATTCTTTTCCTTCATCTCAACTTTCCGCCGAGAGCTTGGACTCAACTTCGGTTCGGGAGTCAGCTCGAACCTCGAACCTTCTGTTCTGTTAAACATCGACTCCTGAGTTTTGTTAAAATTAATATCGATCTGTTTCTCTGCAGGCAACGGACTCTTCTTCGCTTGCTCTGAGAACGGTAAGTAGTCTCGCTGATCATTATCTTTGTCTTCCAAAGCGATTTCATGGTTTAAATATATATTGAACGCCGTGAGACTTTGGTTCCTATCGTTGCTATTTTTATGTCTTCGGCTCGGTGAGTGGCTGTCTGGCATCAATATTGACTGATTAGGAGACCTCTTCGCTCTTCTCTTCGTCCTGTATTTGTTTTTGGTATTCGTCAGGGATACATCCCTGCTTGATTTCTTTCCTTTTCCCAAGCCTCGAACTATATTTAGCACGATACACCCACCTGCTGTCAGCATCACCAAGGCTGCTATCGTGATTATTAAACCAGTTAAAGCTTCTCCTATCGTCTCGAAACCTGTATCGTCCAGAATTCCATTTTGCATGTTCAAACCCAGCAAGAGAGCCAACGACCCGAGTACTAATTTCGTACCTTGCCAGAGTCCAAATGCGAATAATTCAACTCCTGAGACAAAAGGCATAAGCACGCCAGTAATGATTATCATGCAAGCTGCTCCAGTAAGATACAGCGCAGTCTGTACGATACCAGTCTCTTGGAGGAAAAACAGTATTAATACTGTAAACAGGTCTTGCAAGAGGATCACGAGAACGAAATTTCGACAGAGGAAATTATTTTGTGCAAGACACTGTGAGATTGAATTGAAATGAATGCTCGATTCCATCAAAGAAATCCGCTTTGGCTGCTTCACGTTGTTTGCTGCTGGCTCGCTCTTCTTTACGTTTGCGATAAAAGTAAGGACTCCAATAAGAGAGCCATATAACACCAATATGAAGAAACATAGGCCAAAAGAGGATTCGATATACCCTGGCATTGGCTCACAGAACTTTAATTGCAGAATCACATAAAGAGTCACCTCCTTAAAATTGGCGATGAAGAACGAAAGGGTGGCTGCTGAAAGCGCGGCGAAAATTTTCTGCTTGATGTTTTGGGAGAGGCTTTTCGAATTTCGAAGACACCTGCAGATGATCATCCATAATAGGATTAGCATTACAAAGACAAGAAAGAACGTGAATTGAGACCCGCCATTCTCAAGGAAAATTGAAGAGAGGTGAAATTCTTCATACTTTCCTACACAAAAATACGAGGTGTTGAGTTCGCTTACGTTTACGCTGCTATAAGGGTTCGACATCAGATATGACCGTGAATCTCTGGAAAACAGGAGGAAGTTTGCAGGAAAGAGTACGTTGAGATACTTGAAAATTTCAAGTTCTCCAAGCAATGCCATCAATATCATGGACAGCATACCCTTTGCCTGGGTACAAAGAGGAAGAACGAGCGCGAAGAACTGGGCTATCGATTTTATCCAAGATCCGGCTGTAGTAGCGCTATTCACTGCGGAAAGCGAGGGAGCTTCAAGGTAGAATCTGTCTATGACGCAGGAATTATTGCATGAGTATAGCCTCGTAGATTGGTGGCAAGTAAGGCAGTTTGTTGCGTTTGGTCCGAAGCAGGTCTTGCAGCTGGGATGACAGAGACTGCATTTAATGTCATCGATAAAGTACCCGCGATCGGTCTCACAGGCCATGCACGTGTTGTTCAGTTGAAGGTATGTGGAATTTGGACACAAGGTGCATTCGGTTAAAAGGCCCCCGAAACATTTTTGGCAGGTTGAATGGCATTTCGAACAAACGGGTCCGATTGGATAGACATAATCCGATATGCAGTCTGTGCAGAACCCGTCGCTGGTCTAGAAACAGAAAAAATATATGATGACGACTTGATAAGAAAGAGGGAGAGGTACGTAATATTTGCTGGCGTTGTAGTGGCATTCTAAAGGGCAACAATTAAGATGTTTGCATTTCAAGGCGAAAATTTACTTTGGCATGACTTGGTGTCTTCATGGATAAAATATTCGGAGGGACATGAATCGACGCAAGTTTTATCAAGGAAGTAGTAACCTGATTGACATTGGAGGCATGATTGTTGCGTGTGATTGAGGAAGCCAGTCACCAAGCAGGTTGAATCTACAACAAAAAAAATTCCAATGAGTTAACTGCTTTTCTTTATCGGAAAAAAAGTAAGAATAGAAAATTCTCTTTGAATTTTTTTTTTTCCCCTCAAAATATCAAAATATGACAGATTGAATTTACCTGTAGTATTTGAATAAAGGTGCTCTGTTCCAACAAACCAAAGGAAATTGAGCATATCATAGTTTCCGCTGATAGTGTTATCAGATACTCTTCCACAAAAGTCTAAGCTTGTTCCAGTCTTGGAAGGAAACAGAATCTTTCCAGCAGCAATATCCCCAAAAATATTGTCTGCGCTAGGAATTCCATTTACCCAGATTTTGCCCAAATATTTTCCGACTCCAAACTCTGCGGGTTGCAAAGGAACAAGCTCAATAATAATCCGGCTCCAAACACCTGTTGATTATCAGTTAGCTTTATCGAACTGCTTTTTTTTTACCTAATGGAATCTGCTGGCTCGATGCTGTGCCGAGCACAAATGCATAGGCACCTGCTGAGCTATCATAATACCAAATTAGAATGCTGCTATTGCTCTGAATGTAGTCAACTTTGACCATCGATTGAGCCATAGAAATGCTTCTGACTGTCATAATGGGCTGAATGGAAGAAGTTCCTGAATATGGTTTGAAATCGAAAGCTACGACCAGCCCATCAGAATTCGGCGCAGTCAGTGGGAAGCTCGTTATGTTTTGAGAACGACAATTCAGCATATTGTACGGACCAAAATTTGGTGAGGCTCCTGCATTTGAGAGTGCTCTGCCCAAAGCTAAGAAATTTGAAGGCCGTAAGCTCCAATGTATGATATGATGTTGGTTCAGAACACAACAATGGAGGGAGAGACAGAGGAAAACACAAGGTGAAAAAAAGAGACGATGAATCAAATACCTTGTCCTTGTATCGGTGTTGGACTTTTTTCCAGCCTGTATTTGTCTGCAGGAAAAGTTTGGTTCAAATTTACTTGATTATTTGCTGTGAAGTGGAAAATAAACAGCGTGCCTAACAGTTTTGCTCTGAGAAAAAGTCAGCAATTTTCAATACATACTTGTAAGGTCCATTATCGCAAGATTCTTAAACTCATCCAAAGAAGCCGGGATATAATCGATATATATTCTAAAGTATTGCATTGAGCAATTGCAAGTGGGAAATTCGTAATCTCCTCCACCCCAGTACACAGTTGTCGATGGTGTAATGGGGTAAATTGTGCCTGTTGGAGCCATTTGTTTATATACGACCTCCAAATTATCAGCTCTGAACGTGTACCCGTATTGCAAATTCGCGTTTTGGTCCAAAGCGACGCAAATGAAGTACCACGCTCCAATAGGGAACATATTCTGGATGGTATTCTGTAAGGAAATGGGTAAATAATTAATAAAAATGAAGGACTCACTGTGAAATAGGGACTCCAATAAGTGCCATTTGACCCTCCTATTGCAAACAAAGAATTATTGGTAGGCATACTCGCAGCCAGCACAACCCTTCCCTCGTCATCAATGCTCCTGTCAAGATTATTTTTTAAAGATTTTACAAGCAAATTGTGTACTTATCAACATTGGTTATTCTGAAAATCATAAACGCTTGAAGATCCGTGTAATTTTCCATTTTAACCCAGGTGCTCGCGGCATAGAGATTTGTAGAGGTCCACGCTGATGAATAAGTTGAAAGCGAGTAGTTCTGAGTGGAGGTGATGATATATTTTTGAATCGGCTCCTGAAGGTATAGTATTTCAAAAGAAGCTATAAAGAATAGGAAATTAACAGGATAATTAACTAATTGGTTAACTCACCTGAAATTTGCAGTTTGTCAAGAAGGATGATAACTGGGAATAAAAGGTAGAAAAGGAATTTAGTGTTTCTCATATTTAAGCAACGTTAAAATTTAATTAAAAATGAATTAATATGCGTCATATATTGCCATAAAACAGGTTTATTCTTTTAAACTGATGCCATATTACGAGTTGAAAACGACATTCGTACAAAAATTGATGATGCCGTTGTAGAGCTAAAAAAATGAGCCTCCACGTGAAAGAATTTCTGAAATTGATTCTTTTTTAAGGTGTTTCTACTTCGGAGCATCCAGGTTCATAACTCGGTCTTTCCATGCGCGCGAGAATTCCTAAAATTATTACTAAGAGCGATTAAAGATGGAATTATAAGACGCTAGGCAGTCTTACTTTAGTGAAATTTTAAAATATGTTGGTCTGCGTTATGTTTCAGTTTGAGTGTTATCGTCTATTAATTCGGGCTTTAAATACAGCTCTTACTGATGGAAACCAACAAAAAATCGAAGCAACAAAATTTTGAAAAATTGAAATGAGGCAAAAACACTAATAAGCCAAAACACTAATAAGCTTGCTATTCTACTTCAATGAGCAGTCGAAAGAGATTCTGAGCAGCTAAATAGAAAAAAAATTTGGATGACGAGACGTTTTCCATTCCTGAAACGAATTCAAACGCTTGATACGTTAGAGGCATTAACCAGATAACTTTTTAAATCCTTCTCCCTAAACTACTGCAAAGCTGTACTGTTTGGAGGGAAGCTGGCTTATAAGTTCGACGATAAGAGGACTACGTTAAATAAAAATCCTGTTGAAATTAACTCATTGGTGCTTTTTTGGAAGATGGACAGGTGCGCGCAGCAAATTTACTTAGAGACACCAAATACACACAGGCTGACATTAACAATCTTCTTATTCAAGTCGCAAAATTTTAACAATGGTTGCATTTACAGTTCATTTTGTCCAAGTTTCCGGAATAAATTAGTTAAGAGAGAGAGGCCTTTGAAGTGCAGCGAGAGAAAGAATTACATTCAATCTCTGAGAGGACACGTTTGCTTGATATTTTCTGAAGAAACTTGCACAACTACTGATTTCTGAATTTGAAGGTGAGACCCCAATGGGAATCATTAGAGAAGAACAGAATACGGAAATTTGGAGAAGAGGCTAGAACAAATAGGGGGTTTTATTTTGAATTTCTGTTCTTTACTCTAGCAAATTTTCCGTTTCTCAATGGTACAGTCTATAGTTTTTAATTTGCAATTTTGTCACAATTTTAGTACGGTTTTCACAAACAAAAGAAGAGACTCTATACTCTTTTTTTGGTTTTTTTTTGGGGGTACGTGGCTTGGATATCGCACTGGTCCTGAGTATGATACTCATATATGACCAGGATCTTCATTTCATATTCATTTATTTTTGACAATCTTCTTTTCTTGTTCGTGAAAGCCCTTTGTTTTGTTATTCAAAGGAGACGCAAAGCATCAACTAAGCAGGACCTGAACATGCAAGTTACTTTTTTTGTTATTTAGTCATTATTGCTTCTCTTCTTCTCATCTTCTCAACTATAACTCAAAATAATTAAACCAATTAAAACTCATCAAGTTTAAATGGGTTTCTATTCAATAGTAAAGAATTTTATCCCTGAGCCAATTTGAGAAACCTTATAATTATCAGTTTCCTTGACTCCCATGAGACACTCTTTTAAAATTGCTCTTACATTGGCTCTTCTCTGTGCTGTAAGTCATGGTTCTTTCATCGAGAGCATCATTAACAGCACCAAACTCAGAGGAAAAGGCACGTTCGACACTACCAATGGATTAAACATGGGTTACCAAGCCGGCTTATCATTTAACTTGGGCGGCCGCGAAATCAATTTAGTTGATGTTGGTGTCAATTTTAATGCTACTCCTACTGTCTCGAAAGTCCAAGACACCGTCACAACCTCAGTCAGATACAATGGCGCCCTGACTTTCACTGAAGCTACCAATACCTCCTCCACTAACGTTACTATTAGCGGTCAAACTCAACTAGCCAGCACTATTAATTCCACATACGACAATAAGACCAAATCAACAAATACTGTTGTGGACAACTTGATTTCCGATACCAACTCCTTCGTTATTAGATCCGGTACGACCGTCATTACTGCCAGAGGCACAGAATCTTTAGGATCAAAGGCCACTGTAACTACAAGAGCATGGAGCTTTCAAGCTAGCCAAAATGCCAATCTCACTGCGAACGTGAGAGGTGTTGTTGTTAAAAATGGTACCTCTCTAGGAGCTTTCACTACCTCTACCCAAACTATCAGCAATACAAGTCAGAGAGGTATTATCCCTAGACCTTCAAGATGTCGGCCTGCAGGTGCTACTTTCAACGGTCAGACTAGCTTCACCAACGAAAACTTCCTCTCTTTCCAAAACACCAACTATAACTCCAGCAAAGCAGGCAGCGCCAAATTCACTGGCATTTCTCGAATCGGAGACAGAAAAGTCAAAACTTCCAACAAAGTTACTACAGACCTTGGACTCACATACAACTACCAGGCTTCTGCTTCAGTCAATAACACTGTCATAGGCACTAGCAGCGTCAAGGGAGTTGGCAAGACAACTACTGTTATTGACCCTAAAAACACTACCAGTGGAAGCAGCTCTGAGTTCTTCTCAGGCGGAAAACTGTATCAGGTCGCCCAAGTTTCCAATGGCTCCACAAGCATCAAACCCATCACTCTTAGCACATTCGATGAGTTCGCTGAGGAATCCACAGAATTCGTTGCCTCTCGTGTCGTTCCAGTCCAAGCACCGAGACCAGTCCCACAACCTGTCCCAGTCAAAGTTCAACTCCAAGACCCTAATTCCTACTATTCAACTTTGACTGTTGGATGGAAAGCTGGCGCTCTCACAACAACCGAAGTGACCTCAAACACCACCGCGACGACTAACACTACAGCTGGAATTGACTACAATGTCAAAGGTATCGACTCCAAAAGCTGGAAGCCATGGTCTACCTCAGGCAGCGAATCTGTTTCCACTAGCTTCAAGACCACCTTAGTCGACAATCAAGTTAATTCCGTAAATAACATCAAGTTTGGCGCCAACACGAGCCCTGAATTCAAAGCAAAGCTGGCCCAAATTCAGGTCCCGGAAGTCGATACGAAAGGGATCTATTTCCCAGAAAAGCCTAGACTTTAAGGAGAAATTATATCATATATTCAATTCAATTCCATAATGATATATGAGAATGAAGCAATCTCCTGCATAAAGTATCTAAGAAAAACATCTTCGTAGTATAAACTTAAAAAAGGCATCGTTTTTAGCGCTCCGAGAGGAGATCCGAAGAATAATATGAGAATAGAAAAATTTTGTAGAATTCTGCAACATTCTTTGGTAAATCAATTTTCTGATTCAATATTTCAAAGTTCGGATTATCAAAAAAAAAAACAGCAATTTAGGATTCAAGCTTCGATTAATTAAAATTGGATGCGAGCTTGAGCCAATTATTTATCGAGGATTTTATAAAAGAATAATTATCCTGAATTAAATCAGAAAGCTTTCACCCTTATGGGACACTCAGCTAAGATCATTCTTGCCTTCGCGCTTATCTGCGCTGTTGGTCACGCATCTATCCTCCAGAACATCATCAACAATACCAAGTTCAGAGGAAAAGGCATGCTCAATACCACTAACGGATTGAACATGGGCTACAAAGCCGGCGTTTCATTCAACTTGGGAGGTCGTGAGATCAACATCGTTGATGTCGGTGTCAATTTCGATGCTGTCCCAACTTATGCTAAAGTTAATGACACTCTTACCACCAATGTGAGATACAATGGCGCCCTTACCTTCAATGAAGATTCCAACGTTACTCTCAGTGGCCAAACCCAACTTTCTACCACCGTTAACTCCACCTACGACAACAAGACCAAGACCACAAACACCGTCGTGAACAACCAGATTTCCGACAGCAACTCTTTCGTCGTTAGATCCGGTGCCACCGTCATCACTGCCAGAGGCACTGAGAATTTGGGAGTCATCGCTAACGTTGCTCAGAAGGGAGATAGCATCCAAGTTGGCCAAAACAGCAATATCAACGTCAATATTAGAGGTGTTGTTGTTGAAAACGGTACCTCCCTCGGCGCTTTCACTGCCACTTCTGACACTACCAGCACTACCACTCAAAAGGTCACTCTCCACAACTGCCGCCTCCTTCCAAACGCCACCTTCAGCGGCAAGACCAGCTTCAACAACGCTAACTTCCTCTCTTTCCAAAACACCAACTACAACACCAGCAAGAGCGGTTCTGCTGGCTTTATCGGATCCACCACCATCAAAGGCGGAAACACCGACTTGAGCGTTGGTTCCAACCTCGGTCTCAACTACGACTACAAGACCTCTGCTTCTGTCAACGGCACTGTTACCGGCAGCAGCACCGTGAAAGGAGTCGGCAAGGTTAACACCAACGTTAACACCCAAGTCACCGCTGCTGGAAGCAACGTCGAATACTTCACTGGTGGAAGAATTTACCAAGTTGCCAAAAACACTGTACCAGGCCAAAAAGCCTCAGTCAAACCAGTCAAGGCCCTCGAACTCTATGATATGTCTGAGGAATCCACTGAATTCTGCATCCAACCAAGAAAGAAGCCAACTCCATCCCCAAAACCAAAACCAACTCCATCCCCAAAACCAACTCCAACTCCAAAAGATAACTCCTACTATTCCCTTTTCACCGCTGGATGGAAAGCCGGTGCTCAAATCACAAACGAAGTTACCTCAAACACCACAGCCACCACTAACACCACTGCCGGAGTTACCTACAATGCTGCCGGTATCGACACTAAGAGCTGGAAGCCATGGACCACTAAGGGCAGCAAATCAGCAACTGCCAGCATCAAGACCACCCTCCTCGCTGACAAGGTTAACGCCATCAGCAACGTCTCTCTCAGCGGCAACGCCAGCCCTGATTTCAATAACAAGTTGGCCCAAGTCCAGGTCCCTGAAGTTGATACCAGAGGCATCTATTTCCCACAACAACCAAGATTATAAGAAATTATACCTAATTTCCTCATAGTAAATAATTTCATAATATTTAGTGTGAGAGAATGGAGTTCTAAATACATAGTGGATCTGAAAAAAATAGATTAATAACATAATATGGAAGTAAACAGAATATTTCGTGCTCAGTAGAGAAGATGAGAGAAATTTCTTCTGCCATTTAAAACTCACTTCTTACAGGAAATAGAAAGGCATTTTCCAATGCATTGCCGCGATAACGACTTTAAATTAACCAGATCAATTAAAACTCATCAAGTTTAATAGAGGTTCTAAATCGAACGAAATCGAATTGAAAAGGCGTCGATTTATGCTGAAATTCATAACAACATAGTTATTTGAAAATAGCCAGTCATTTTCATTTAGTATGAAGCACTCTCTCCAAATTGCTTTTGCATTAGCGCTTATTTGCGCTGTTGGTCAGGCGTCTTTCATCGAGGACATATTCAATAACACCAAAATTGAGGGAAAAGGCACGCTTAGCACAGCTAAAGGATTGAACATGGGCTACCGAGGTGGAATCACATTCAATTTAAGAGGCCATGAAATCAAACTGATTGGTGTCGGCGTCAACTTCAAGGCTGTTCCTGAGGTTTCAGGTCTTAAGGACAATAAGACTACCTTAATTCGATACAGCGGGAATGTTTCGTTTGACGAGGTGACTGATACCGCGTCCACAATTGCGACAATTAGCGGCGCAGCTCTAATTGTTAGTAGTATTGACACCATATACGATAATACTACCCAAACCACGATAGCACTTGTGAACAATTCATTTTCCGATAGCAACTCGTTTGAAGTGAAATCTGGAGCAACCCAAATCACTGGAAAGAGCAGCGAGTCCTTAGGTTCTCATATCATAGTCGAGTCAAAAGGAAGCAACGTACGAATAAGTCAAAGTAATAATCTAGCTGGGAATGTGAGAGGTGATATCGTTCAAAACGGCACCTCTCTTGGGGCTTTTGCTGCTTCCACCCAAACTACTAGTAGAACGAGAGAGCAGGCAACCATGCACAATTGTAAATGGCTTCCAAACGTTACTTACAGCGGGCGAACGGACTTTGACAACGCGAATTCCCTCTCTTTCCAAAACACTAATTACAGTTCGACCAAAAACGGTGGTGCCAGTTTTATTGGCTACACCAATATCAAAGGAGGAGGTGGCGGAGACATGGGCGTACTTTCTGCTGCAGGCCTCATCTACGATTATAAGACTTCTGCCCATGTAAATGACACTGCTCTGGGCTCGAGTAATGTAAAAGGATTCGGTCACGTAGTCACTACCTTTGACTCCAACAATACCGCTAATGGAAGCAGGACTGGATATTACACTGGTGGAAACGTTTACCAGGTTGCCCAAAATACAATTGGCGCAGACCAAGGCCCTCAGATACATCACCTTAGACGTTCAGTTAATAAGGATTCTACTTCCTTCCATTCAGCTTTGGCTGCTGGATGGAGAGCCGGCTCTCTCACAACAACACAAGCGACTTCAAATGCTTCTGTAACTACTAACACTACAACCGGATATGACTACAAGGCTAAAGGTATCGACACATTAAATTGGAAGCCATGGTCTGTTTCAGGTGGCGAATATGTTGACTCAAGCTTCAATATCACTCAAGTTGGAGACCATGTCAGCACGATTGATAATGTTACTATCAATGCCAGCTCAAACCCTAACTTTCTGAACGAGATGGCTCAAATCCATGTCCCTTAATTACATAAATGAGGCTTATAATCTCCTCGATAACTCAAAATTAAAAGGAATAAATTACCTATATCAATTGTGAAATATATTTTATCCTACATATAAGAGAATTGACCAATTATATTGCATGATGTACGTGAGTTCAATGCACGAAGAAATAGTTATTAACTATATCTATGAGCTAAATAGAAAGCAATTAACTAAGAACAGCATTAAACCAAGCAAAGCCCAACTTTTCAGTCATTGATGTTGAGTTTCTACATAACCAGCATCTTAGATTGAACATTTACAAAATTTCAGATGGATTGATCAAAATCTTACAATTTGGGAGCTTCTTCTTCAAATTTTTCAGCTCTTCCTTCGCTTGAGTGTTTATATCGTTCTCTTGCAGGTTTAAATTACTCAAGTTTTTCCACGCCTCTTGTTGCGAAAGAGCCACCACACCTTCAAAGGAAATTTGATTCTTTTGTAAATCAAGCACTTCCAATTCAGTCCAAATTTGATTTTTTGCCAGCGCCGCAGCGCCCTCAGAGCCGATCTTGTTACGGTATAACTCAAGCACTTTTAGCTTCTTCCAAACCTGATTACCTCCTATCGCAACCGCCCCTTTTGCACTAATATCATTATCGTGTAAATTCAACTCTTTGAGGTTCGTCCAATGAGTGTTCATAGCTAATCCCGCGACTCCCTCATCGCCGATTTTATTACCAGCCAGCTTCAACACTTCAAGTGAGAGCCAAAAGTTGTTTTTTCCAAGTTGAATGGCCCCTGAGGCCTTAAGTTGGTTTCCTGACAAATTCAAGCAGGTGAGTTGCTTCCAAGCCGTATTTGCAGCAAGAGCACTCACACCTTCACATGAAATTTTATTCCGTTCTAGATTGAGCCCTTTCAGTTTTTCCCACGCACTATTTTTCGCAAGGGCCACAGCTCCTTCGTCATCAATACCATTTTCATCGAGGTCAATCGTTTCTAAATTTATCCAGCTGATGTTACCAGAGAGTCCAGTGGCCCCCTTGCTTCCGATTCTATTTTCTTGAAGCTCCAACGTCTGGAGGTTACTCCAAAAAATATTTTTCCCTAAGGCCGTAGCTCCTTCTGGGCCTGCCCGGTTAGATGCTAAGTTCAGGTGCACGAGGTTCTTCCATGCGCTCTTCCCTGATATGGCCGCTACGCCCTCAGCTCCGATGCCATTTTTCTCAAGGTCCAGCGTTTCTAAGTTCACCCATGTAGGGTTATTGGCAAGCGCACTCGCTCCGGTGTCTTGGATATTGTTCCATCTTATATTCAACACACGCAATTTCCCCCAGGATAGGTTGCGTGTTAGTGCCGCTGCTCCCTCAGGGCCGATATCGTTACGATCTAAATTCAAAATTTCCAAGTTTGTCCAGCTTTTGTTATTGGCTAGTCCATACGCGCCTCCAGATTCAATATTATTCTTTTCTAAATTTAACACCCGAAGATTGGTCCATATCATCGAAGCTCCGAGCTCGGACGCCCCCTGAGAACTAATGCAGTTTTCTTTTAAATGTAGCTCACGAAGATCGCTCCAAACTTCGTTTTTTGAGAGATGAGCAGCTCCTTTAGCGCCGATATTGTTTCTTTGGAGATTAAGAACCTGCAGTTTTGTCCATAGCGGATTGTATGACAACGCCGCGGCTCCATTAGCATCGATATGGTTTTTTTCGAGGTTGAGCTGTTCGAGGTTCGCCAAAGAATTGTTCAAGGCTAAATGCAGAGCGCCTTCGTCGCTGATTCCGTTCAACTCTAAATTCAGAGTTTTTAACTTCGATAAATTGTGTTGACAGAGTGCCTCGACACCTGCGTCTCCGATCCATTCGTTGGACAGGTTAAGCTCCTCGAGCTCTTCAGGTTTTGGGCCAACATCCAACGAAATTGTTTTCTCTGGTATTTTCAATTCTTCCATCGATTTTGACTATATCTCACTTAAATTTGCTCTAAAAGATATTTTTATTGAAATAATAGTGCATGATAGTGGAATAAAGATCGATAGAATCTAATGAGGTGCGAGAGGACAGATATCAATGCAAAAGTGTTAAGATCTCAAATTCAAGAAAACTTTCACTCAAATTTATACTCGACGGCCTCAACATCTAAAAGGTCATGTAACTACTACAGGATAATTGAATATAAGGCAAATGAGCATGGGCAAAAGTTTTTTGATACATTTCAAATAGTCAGAGCAGATTTGGAAGCTTCAAATTTAGAGTTATATTCTGAGGTCATCCCAGCGGAGGATTTTTCAAAGATTCGCTTGTGTTTTCAAGAAAATAGCGTGAGCTTCGAGGATGAGCTGGCGAAAGGGTATCTTTTCAATACCCGGCAGATTCTTTCGTTCTCACAAGACATACTGGCAGTAGCTACCGTATTTCTTAAACATAATCTGGATCTAAACTGCTTTAGCACCTCAAACATTTTTAAAAACTGCCATCAGAGGTGGACGATTGATCTTTTTTGCGCTGAGAGATTTGAAAGAAGCTGTCAGCAGTTTTGCTTTGATGCAGCACATAACGTGAAGATTTGGGGAGATATATCACATAAGCAGACATGGAGGGCTTTATTAAAGTGCATTGTCATTATCTGCCAAGTTTTTGGATGCTCTACAATAAAATTGGATTCTCCTTGGGAGACTTTGCTTAAAAATACAAGCGAATTTTTGAAAAATGATGCTACAAATGACGAGGGTCTCTCTTCAGTGCGAAATGTATTCCTTTCTGCACTTGAAGAATCTACAGGCGAGTTAGAGGAAATTGATTCGCTAATTCGATCAATTGATGTGCTGGAGGAGCAATTGCTGTCAGCGGCTTCGAGCAAAAAGAAATTATCAACGCATCAAGATCAAAATTTCGTTCCTTTCTCGAAAGAGAGCGGCTATTTCATGGGTATTTCATTCATAGAGAATAGTCTTACCAATTAATTGATGAAAATAGAGAATAAGAAAGCCATCCTAACAATGATTAAGGAAGACTTCTTGCTAGCTGGGTCAGGAGGATCACTACTTATCATTTCGTTGCAGACTGGCAAAGTTATCCGCCGTGATATTTTAGTGCAGAAAGGTAGCTATCGTTGTACCTTGATCAAGCTTTTAGAAATTAGATCTTGGAAGATCCCATCAAGTTTCTAATTGCAGGAGGAGGAGGGGACAAAGTCATTTTGGCCACCGAACAAGGAGCTTTGACGATATTAAGTTTAGTTCGCAAGAAAAGCGATGATTCTGTCCACATAAAACGACTTATGAGATTCATGGTGAAAAGTACCATCATCAACATGGATAATTATTAATTCATTAAAAAGATGACAGAATCAATTCGATCAAACTGAGTCAAGATCAGCAAAATCTTTACGTGCTTCTGGAACGATCGCACAGGATATTAGTCATTCAAATTGACACTTTTCAATCTCAGATGGTCTTCTTGCACCACAAAGAACCAATAACTTCACAGATCGAATTGATAGCATCATCACAAAGAGGAAGCTTTTTGTATCCAGAAATTCTGCATTACTCAAATGATCAGCAACGAGGGTTTCTAAGCACGATAAAATACGGAAATGCTCGACATTTTAAACCATTACCTCCCAATTGTAATGCAATGTGTACCTGTCTAATTAATAGTTGAGTCAAATAGGGCGCGTTATCAGTTTCAAAATCGATAAATTTGGTGTTGTTTACGGGACTTGCGTTCAAGCTGAGAAACTAGCGTGCTTTCAATTTTTGAAAAAGAGCCTTAAACTCATCAAATTTGAAGTTTTTAATTACAAAATCTATGGACAAAGCGTAATATAACTGAAGGAGCTAATTGAATCTCACAATTATAAAGACGAGCGTCATGGCTTTTATCTCGGAGTCGAAGAAACTCGTTGCTGTGACTCAAGAAAAGACGAGAGGTCTAATCTGCGAGAGTCTCAAGCAGAAAAGCATCCTTCTCTCCTTCACCCAAAATCAAACTCAATGTATGCTTTACCAGCGTATTCTCCAGAAATAATGCCATAAATTAGCCTGCTACGTGACCAACGTTGTATTTTCGGAGCAAGATACTGTGTTGGTTGCCGGTATGAGCAATCTCACATTATGGATCTTCCATCGCGATAGCTCTAGTTTCAAGAAGTCTTTTGTGCTTTCTCGTGAGTTTGAAAATCTAAACCAAAATGGTACTTGATTTCATGCTAATCGCTCAATTAATCCGATGATTTAGCACGAATCTATGGCTTTGCTGCTGACAGTGGCGAAAATTCAGCAATTTTAAGCTTGACAAGCGATCGAGTGAAGCATATGAGCTTAGAAACCGGACATGAGATTGCTACTTTGAATATTCACAAGAGTAATATCCTCCCCTTTCGATTTTCTGACGATAAGAACTCTAGCGATGTTTGAGGCGATTGCTCTCAGCCCAAACGATCAGTACCTTGCATTATCTAACCGAAAAGTGTTCAAAGTCCTTGAAATGAAAAATGGGAAGGAAATCGAATCTGCACGCATCGGTAATTGATATAAGACAGAGCGATAACTCAATCAACAAATTTTAGAAGGACTTCACTTAATGAGCTTCGTTAATGATACCTTGATCTTACAAGCTCGTGAGAAGAGCCCTTTCAAAACGAAAGGCCGGCAATGTACTTCCGTCTTTCTCTACGATGTATCGAAAAAAGAAAAATCGCTTATAATAGAAGTTTGGACGGATTATTTAATCAGTGGTAGCATGAAGCACGAGATTCTTTCATTTTTACAACACTCTTCTTTAGGTCCTTTACTATCTATTAAGAGCATTAGCTCACAACAACGAGGCAGGCTAGCTCTTCTAGGTTATCAGAATCAATTTATGCTAATCTCGCTCGCCGCGAGGAAAGTTCTCTTGGTTCAGAACATATTTATACCTCCTCCACAGGTCGTCGAAGGTGAATTCTCATTCTCGCGTTCGCTTATCAATATCAATAGATTCCCAGCATTTCTCTAATTATCCATTAACACATGGCAAGAAAAGGTGTATTCTCGTGTTTGCTGATCAACAAAAGCTTCAAGTATATCATTATAAGCTCAAGAAAAATTTAATTCAGTTCGTAAACCCCTATGGAAGTGGTAATTGATAGTGAATGAAAACTCTTTTTAATCTCACAATTATCAGGATTTTCAGATTGCCAGTTCCATGGCAGCAGCGAAAGAATCCTCGTGGCAGCAACTCCAGAAGGTGTTATTCATATCTATTCGATTTACAAAAAGTCACTGCTGAAGGTCATCCGTCCCTATTTCCTTCAGCTCGGTTACAAAGTGATCTATATGCTTACAAAGAGCACATTAAGAGCCTTTTGTGCTCAAAATAGAGGCTTATTTGGTGTATTTAGTCTTCAAAATTTGTAAAAGGAAATTCTCTTTTTGTAATTCTGTATAAGAAGAATTCATTTTTATTTTCTGTTATGCAATTCAAAGAGAATTCTTATCTATTTTCCAATAAACTCATATAATCATAAATATCACAGATATTATTAGCTTCTACATCAGGAAACCACCTAATTCAGCATCAATGTGGTATAATCAAATTTGATAATTATAACTATAAAAAATGCATCATTATTTTCACAATAAACAAATTCTTTGAAGGAAACACAAACGGATCCCTCACAGTCCTGACAATTTGCTTTTTTTCGAGCTCCCTACAACGACTGGCTTCGAAATCACAAAATTAGGTATCCTGGATCCTCTTGAGAACGTTAGATAGCTACTGGCGTCTTGATGTGTTGAGATCAGTTCGAGCCTGGAGTTATCCTGAGCTTCGAGATCGTCTGGAGGAGGGTCTTTATTCGCCGCACCGAATGACCTTGCAGTTGGAGTTAATTCATCAGTTTGCGCTTTGAGCTGGAAAGAGAGGTCTTGGTTGAACGGGGAAGCGGAACGATCTTTGTGTGGAGTCGTTGACTCATCCTTTTCATCTTGAATTCGTTCGTAGATATCGCTTACCTCATTTTCATCGTCATTGCCATTACTATTACCTTGGGTATTCTTTGCCTTTATATCCAACTCATGATTCTGCTGCGAATTTCTATCTACACGGGTTTCATCCAACTGCTGCAGCGATTTGATTTTCTCTAGCTCCTTTGTTTTCATACGACTCTTGTATTTCATCAACCATCTCCTTGCGATTAAGTCTGCGGCCTCAGTCTTTGTCATTTTCTTATTTTTCTTCTGAGCTTTTTTTAATAAATCTTCGAAAGCGCGCAAACCGATAATCTTATAATATTGCTTGCTAAACTCCAGGTCGATCTTCAATTCATAATCTAAATTATAAAGCGTTTCTTCCATCTCAGCATCGAGTAAAGCCAGTAGCTGTTTGTTCATTTTGGTCTTTTGTCGGCGAACTTTTTGATAGGCATCGAATAAGCTCGAGAACTTCCCAAACACTCCTACATCAGCTACATCAGGTTGGTTTGAGTTTCGAGCCAAAATGCTTTTTCTTCGCTGTTTGCCAGCGTTCGGAGTCTTAGGACCAGGGCTTGCAGCTGAGAGGGAGCGAGCAACGGACTTATCGAGTATTATCTCTGTTGTGATCAATGGAGGCGGAGAGTACGAAAATATTTCCCTCTGATTAGGGTCGAAGAAAAATTCCTTCAATTTCTCCAGTTCCTGCAAGCGTTTCAGAATTTGGATTATATCAGTGTCTTGCTCGATTTTCTCACTGGCTTTAGCAATCAAACGGTCTTTTTTTCTTCTCCAGCATGAGAGAACTCCCATGATGAAATCGAAGAAATTAAATTTTAGTTTTCTTTCCTGTCCTTTTGTATATTTGTCAAAAGATTTGATGTAGAGTTGAAGTCGATTTATTCTGTCTGATGCTCCTTGAGATTTTTCTGGGGACGCTGAACTTGGCAAAACGGTGGTTTTTCGTCTCTTTGGACAACAGCCTCGTTTCGAGTTCTTATCATTCTTCTTCGGGGGTACTGGAATATCAAATTCATAGAGAGCATTGGAAATGGTGACTTGGTAAAGGATCTTGTTGTAAATAATAGCAATAACTCCAAAAAGCATAAAGAGGAAACCGGCAAGGCCTCCTATCGTTGATAAAATATCCGCAGCTTTTGAAAATGTTCTAGTGGCGATGGTCGAACTCGAGCTTTTCCTGAGGTAAATTTTCATGTAGACGTCATTTCCTCCGCTTTTTACAGGAGCGTAGTTTTGATCTCGCTCTACTCCGTTTATCTGGTAAGTTGATTCGTTTTTGACCCAATATCCATTCAAGAAATAATTATCGTCTGTGATAATATCGTATTGTTGAAGAAAAATGTCAGTCTCTTTAGTAAGCAACTTCGGAGCGAGAACCCAGTGCAAATTGGTCACATATCTTTTCACTGGATTCGTCCAATCGTTCAAATTGAACATATTATCAGTGTACATGTAAGACAGTGTTATCTCCTTCCCAGGGACTTTAGCATCAAGAGTTTCCTGAGGAAGACAGACGATATCAGGCTGATCTGTTCGATTCTGGCATCCAACAACCTCTATTGACAGGTAGGTATATACTACTGAGAGGTAGGAGCCTGTGATGTTGTAATCCATGACTGTGGGGCAGAGTCTGTTTGATATGTTATAGAGGTAATAATCGTCTTCAAATCCAGCCCAATACTCGAGTGGACATCTTTGGAGAGGAATTCGCGTTTTCACCTTTGTGGATGATCCGTTTGGGTATCGGGCAATGGTTGTCTGGAATAAATTGAAACCAAGGTAGGAAGCACTTATATTGAAATCTGAGTCTTGAGCCGTGATTGAGAAAAGGTAGTTTGATGAATTGAGAGGAGACAAGCCAGGATCTGGAGTATAATCATATTCAAATGCAATAGCGGGCTCTTCATGCTTGAGATAGTTGGAGACAGATCCAGCTGCCATTATCATTGTCAAACCTATTGCCAATATTGTCATGATGCCTCCAGTAGTTGTTTTAAATTCATCATGGCTGTTAATACTCAGCTTAACCTGCTGTCCGAACTGATCGAAGGCTGCAACGAATTTTCCAAGCATGTTTTAATCTCTAAGTTATTGAAATTTTTATAAATCTGATCCCGACCGAAATTATATATAACCTCGGTCGTTACAAAATTTAACATCCACGACAATCAGTAAAAGAATCCGGTTCTTCTTGGCTCTTGAGAAGGCGCATGCAATATCAGCATGATAAATCGAAGCAGCAATGCATTTTGAAGGCATTTTCGCTGGATTATGGCTAGTTTCAAGGTCCAATTCTGGATTTTAGATTAAGTTACAAAAAATATAAAGATGCTAAAAAAGCCTTATAATGGAAAAATATAAATTCAAAAACCTCGCAATTTCTCATCAGAATGCGGTAATTCTATGGACAATCTGAACTGAATGATCTTGCAAAGGAAAACTCACAAACCTCTGAAGATTAGAAGGTCGAAAATTTAAATTTTCAGCAAGTTTAAGAGTCACAAGAAACCTTTTCTACGAAAACCTTTTTACTCAATGCTGCCTCTACCTCAGATGTAATGACTGAAGACTCATTTGATGATGAGAGATCTTTGCTGCCTACCTCATTTTGCGGATTATTCAGTGTTGGCTTGAGAGTGATCCTTTTGATGATATTAAAATACTCCAATAAAAGGCAAAAATGCAACAGTGCACGGTTTGAATTTAGCTCAGAATCAATCTACAAAAATTAATTGGCAAGGGATGTTTAAAATCCCGAGCTCAAAATTTGTTGACTCTAACGCATTTAATGAGCTGGTCCTGATAGTTTGTTATGAGCTTTGGTGATCATTAAGACATTGGAAATGTTGAAAACCGCTTCAGTATTATTTTAACACTCCTTCATTTGTATAAATACTTAGTTTGCTGTGATTTACGATCGAAAGATTAATCTGAACTCGTTGAGCACAGTGTAAAGCAATATATGATACTCATTAAAAATTTTTTCTGAAGAACGTATCTCCTTTTTCTTCTTTTTTCTGATTTCTGATGTACATTGATAAAAAATTCATTAGAAAGGTATTAATTGGGTTTAACTGTCTATTCTCAACCATAAAGACGCCAATTTGCGCTGAAAGAGCTTGGTATTGTGCAGGAGAAATGCGAGAAAGTTGTCCAATAGAATACTGCTTTTTTATAATAGTTAAATTAGTCTGTGCAGATACAGATTTGAAAACTCTTGAGCATACTTCCCAAAGAAATAATTAAATCGAATTTATTGAAACAGCAAGTTTTATATTGGATAATTTATATTGGATAAATTATATTGCCTCAGTTGACCAATTTAATTCATATTTAGCTTCTGAGGTGTTTCTACAGAATTGTGGGTTCTCCCGATAGATTTGAAAAAATTTTGCCTCAATATCAGTTCCAACTAGTGCGTTACTTTGAGTACTGTCTAATAATTGATATCGATTCTGCCTTGCCTGGGCTTTGTGAGCTTTCTTTTCAAAATCATATTTTGCTTCACATTGGAATAGACAATGACTACCTCTGGAAGCCTCCTTTATAGCATCGACTGTTTTAAGCTGAGGCAGCCCCTCATTTAATCCCGTGTTTAAGGAGACCGATCAATTCTTAAGATTTTCGCAGAAATACCTTCCTAAATGCGCTTTATTTTGAAAAAAACTCACGATAGGCCTTGGATTTCCATAACGATCTTATCATAGTACTTCGTTAACTGAGCTGCCATGGATGCCACGAGATAGACGCTAATCTTCAAGAACTAAAATTTGGAAGCCTTGAACTAATCAATTTGATAACATCGTTACAAAATAATGGTTAATATTTATAACCGAAGAGGAGTTTCAAATATGCTTCTCAGTTTATGTGTGTGTTGTTAAGATTAATCCTCCATAGCTCTAAGGCAATAGCAAGGATTTAATCCTATTTTAGTATGACCTCTGAAGCCTAACTCTTGTTTTTAATTTCATTTTTATTTGATTGAAGAAAAGTGTGACAAATTCCTCATGGATATTTTATTTTGGAGGAGGCAGCGCTTCACAGCCAACGAACTATACATCTCCTGGTCCTAATATGCCGATGAAAAATGAAAATAACAATTCGGTTTCGAAGTTCTTTTGCCAAAGTGATTTCAAATTTTTTCATTGAACTCCGTCAGTTCTGACGAGCAAAGTTCCCTGTTTAGTCAGAAATAATTTGCGAATAATGAATGTATATGCTGTCTTTCATTATCTTGAGACGATCTCTCTTCATAAATCTTATTAAATATTGGGTATTAAGGGCTGCTTCCTCATTAGAAAGAAATAATATCTAAGCTTCCTCTCAACATGTTCAAGCACCCAGATTTTGAACTAAATCTTAAAATGAAGAACAAAGTACTTTTTTCGGAAGAGAGAAAAAAAAGAGTCAGCAATTTAAATGATTAATCTCGAAATTTTCAGTGGTTATTGGAATCAAAGCAACTGGTCTTTACTGGGGCGCTATTAGAGTGTAATAAACAAATTCAACTGTTTACTGGCTTTTTAGTCATCTGTCTTACAACTGTCAATATTCTTCGTTGGTTGTCGATAAGAGAAACAAGCATGGATTACTTAGTTCAATATTTCATAAGAGGACTTATAGACTCGTATTTGTTCTTGAAGGAGAAACCTATCCTACAAGTTGTAAGAAGAATAATGATTGTTTTTAGCATGCATTGGTGATATGACTTTACATTGTTTCCATTCGTAAGAATGGGCGCTATTATTTCTGCCAAACCCACTCACTCACTTAAACTTTCAAAGAGCAAAACCAAATTGGATGATTTATAGGCGTTCTGAAAATAACTCGCTCCTGGAATTTTGAAAAGATTTTCTCAAACAATTCAAAGGAAGAAATCGCTGTGCATTGAAGACAAGTACGTGAAAAGTAACCAAACCACTCTCACACTTGGCTCAACAGACACTATTGAATATTATACAAAAAGAATCCCTAGTGTCTCATTCGAAATAGAATCGCTATTTTCATATTCGAAGCCCTTTCCAAAAATGCAGAACAGTATTACTTTTTCGAACAGTGAAAAAAACATTTGATAGAATCATCTGACATGAATACCTCGAAAATCTAAACTGCGGCAAGAAAGTAATCGATTGATTGATTTTTACTGCTTCTGCTTGATCTCTGAGAGTGTATTAAATCAATTCCGTTCTAGTTTCTGTGATATTCCACATTTGACTTGAGGAATTCTAACAAATTCTTTTTCAACTCAACAAGCAAGGAGAGGCCGAGCAATGTGGCCATCCAAGATCATCTCTTAAAGACATTCTGGATAAAGTTGAGGTTATTATTATATGAATTTGCGTTATCGAATTATTCTTAGAAATCAGTTCTACTTACCAGAACATCAGAACTAACAGAGATATCACTATATATATCTGATTTTCTGAATCCAACAATTCATATTATAATTTAGGGTAAAAATCAATTCTCTAATTCCTTTCGATGCTGTTCTCCAAGAAAACTTTCTTATTTCAGCTTATTTTGCTCTCTCTGGTCATCTTTGTGATTCACTCTGCTCGTATTAATAAGCGCAAACCAGTAACCAGCGGGACAAAAAAGGCTTATATTTGCAAACCTGAGGATCGAGGCTCAAGGATTTGCGCACAATACATTACTCAAGGCTGCCTCTGTCTGACAGACGGAACCTGCTCGAACACAGGTGTCAATTCATGCACTGACTGCCAAAGAGCGAATGTTTATTCAGTTCTTGAGGGAGCAAGCTGTCCTAAGTAAAAGAAATAATTATCGTTGACAAGAGATAAGCCTTAATATTATTGTTTTTCATATAGAGGAATAAATTCCATTATTTATTAGAATTAATTGCTTTTCATGTTATTAATGCATAAGCTTATAAAAGGATTATCTCTTCAGTATATTGTCAAGTATGTCTTCAAAGTTTCAAGTCAGTAAAGCCAATTAAGATAATTTTGGTCTTTTTTTGAAAATAGCACAGCATGGCGCGGACGGGAAGGAGCTGGAAGATCTTCAATAGTCAATGAGATGAAAAACTGAATGACTTTATAGCTCTCAGTTCTTCCAATGCAAGTGCTGATTACCAATCATTTCTTTTTACTACTAATTTAGCGTGATTTGTTCCAAGCAAAACAGCTAACTTTTGTTTTTCCTCTCTCTCTCGAAAAAATGACTTAAAGTTTAGTGTAGTAAATGTGATGTTATTTTGATATTCTTTAACTTAACCAACTATGCAGAAGAACCCTTCATCTATTTATTTAGAAAGAAATATCTGTCTTTTGTTAGAGAGAAAAAATATAAAATCTTTTTATCTTAATAGCTGTTAAACTGCAACAAAATTCTTCTAGGCTTATTATTAGCGGACTTAGATCTGTAAATAAATTAACAGAAAGCAAAATATATCCAGATTCAAAGTTTCTCTTCATAAACTAGCGAACGAAATGAAAAACCGCCATGAGCATATTGTGTTCTTCTGGTTCACATTTCTCAGCTTTTCTTCATGCACAGCAGCAAGTATGTTCATCAAAAGCTCAGCACAAGAGCAATTGGTCAATTTTGGACAAGAGGCCGGCGATCAACTGTATCCTTCTGTCGTAACTCTCAGCAGCGGAGAAATTTTGGTTGCTTATGCTAGTCCAGGAGATACTTCAGGTTTAGGGATCTATCTCACCAAACCATACAACGATTCGCGTTCGTTTACACGAGCTAATACATACTCTGAAAATGACCAAACCACACCGATTCTTTTAGCACTAGAGGATGGATTTATTGTCCTTTGGCTCTCCAATGGGCAAGATAAAAGTGGTTATGGAATTTATGGACAGAAATTTACTAATTCTCTTCGACGCGTCGGCTCTGAGTTTCGTATTAATGCGAGTGCTACAGGAGATCAAGGGATGCCACCTCAGCCCTCAATTCACAATGGAGTTCATTTTCACGCGGCCACAAATAAAGATAAGACTGGCTTCCTCGTCGTTTGGGTCAACGCACCTAGCGGATCCAACCCAAGCGGCTACTATAACCCATATGGATACTACGAGTATATCTCACCTGAGTATGAAATCTTTGGTCGTTATTTCGATCAAAATGGGAATCCTTTAACAGGAGATTTTCAAATAAATAACTATACTAAAGATTACCAAATGTATCCTAGAGTGGCAGCCATAGGCTCGGAGCTGTTCTGCGTTACGTGGGATAGCCGCTCCTCTCTGTATGACTCAGGTAAATGGTCGGGATACTATAAAATCATTGATAAATACGGAAATTCTAACAACACGTGTGCCATTCTGGTACCTGACCTTAAGATCTTGATTGATGACGTGGGAGAGCATTGGTTCAGCGGAGTCGTGGATCTTGGAAATGAGAAAATGCTCCTATTCTCGAAGACTCAGTCGAAAAATCCTCCATTCATAGCTATGCAGGTTCTCTATACCAATGGGACTAGGATTGGTCAGCAAAGGAAAATTATCAGCAGTAATAGTGGAGGAATCGATTACAATGGGGCTACAACTACTATCGGTGAAATCAGTTCTACATCTTTTACAGCAGGAGGGCAGCGGTTCGCTGTCTTTATTTGGAGCAGTATGAACTGTGATGGCTTCGATTACGGAATTCAGGCTGCCTTGGTCGACAGTCATGCTAACGTTGTTGGCAGTGCCCCGTTCTTGGCAAACAGAGAGTACGTCAATACCCAAAATAACCCCCAGCTCTCCGTAGTAGCCAGCTCGAATGCCAGCTCTGTCAGCTTAATTTTCACATACCAATCCAATGGAGCGCGAAATACTGGCTTTGATATCTTGGCGAGGCCAATGACCTTTGACTTGAGCAACTACAAGGCATTTTTGCCAGATCAGTTGAATCCAACTTTTATCAGTCGAATAGGAGAGCAAAATTTCGGTATCCTCAGCGGCACCAATGTACACATGCCTTGGGTGACTGTACTATCCGATGGTTCTTGGGCTGCTGCTTGTGTTAATGATCCTGGCACAACTCCATTAAATAATGGATCTCCTGGAGGCGCTTCTACCGATCTCGATGCGACACGAGTAATATCAGCCGTCTTTCAGCAATATTCTTCTGAAAACACCTCCAATGTAATCCAGACGAATATAGCCACGAAAGATACGCAGACCACTCCTATTGTAGCCACTTTAGCAAACGACAACCTTGTAGCTTGCTGGACATCCAACAACGACGGCTGGAAGATAGTTTGTTCGATTTTCGACAAAAACCAGAATAGAATTGGGGACGAATTCACTGCTAACACGAATAATCTCGGCGACGGGGGAAATCCAAACGTCGAATGCAGTCTAGCTTACTGCAACAACCGCTTTGATTTAATCGCTTTGGGTAAGGGCAATGCGTTTGTCATTGTTTTTTCAGCTGGAAATGGAAATGAGCTTGATATTTATGCTGTAATCTACAAAGTTAGTAGCACAGGCGCTCGACTCTTCAGATCTGACTTTCTGATAAATATTGACACGAATGCGACTCAGGCGGCTCCCAGGATTGCGGAGTTGCTTGGAGGTGGGTTCGTTGTCTTGTGGGTATCAAATTGGAATGATTATGACAATCAATGGGATATTTATGGACGTGCTTTTGACAGAAATTTCGATCCAATCACTGAAGATATCAAGATTAATCAGTATGCTAGATACTCGCAATACTCACCGAGTATGATTGTCCTTGAGAACGGCAATATTGTGGCTACGTGGATTGATATTCAGCGCAGTCTGCTGGTTACTCAAATAATGGATTCTCAGCTCAACTTTATTGGAGGTGAGAACACTTTTGGCATTTCATTGGTGCAGTGGTATGAACTACCCAGAGGAGTTCATATAGGGAATAATTATTATGTGATCACATTGACCCAAGGAAACGGCAAGGATGGAGACGGGAATGGCTGTTTTGTTGCGTTTTTTGACCCTAACGGAAAGTTGATTGGAGATTTCATGCAAGTGAGCCAAACTTATCGAGGAAATCAACAAAATTGTCAAATAGCAAAGTTTCCGAATGAGAATCGGTTGGTTGTCATTTGGGACAGTACTGATCCAACGACACAGCTGACTTCTGTGAGCACTTGTCAATATATTTTCATTCCTCCCCTTGCTGGGGCTAATAATACAAGTAATTTAAGAATTTCAGCAGCGATTTAAACTGAAAAAGCTATATCAGATAAACCATTCAAGATGACAAAATTCTGCAAAATTTGACTGAATGTTTTGCTGATATATATTTGACATACGTCCGTATTCTGCTTATCTATTCATACCCTTTGAGAAATATTGTTGCTAGCTTCGTTTGCTGACGAATATTGTGTATAGTTAATATTCAACAGCTATTTTTTTAAAAAAACAGAGAAATGAAATCTCGAACCACATTTACGAATATTTCGAAATAATCTAACTATTGCCCGAAGACATTAGCAAAGCCTCTTATCAACATCGATGTTAATTAATGAAGAAGAGTGGCAATCAGGTAACAAAAAAATTTAAATAAATTTTCCCTTCATATTCAATTGATTTCGTTTTTTGTTGTCCAATCAGAGGTGTTAACTTTCGATTTCTGTAATTTGAGGATTTTTTACCAACGGGCTAATCGACACCGCTGGCTTTCGAATCCAGAAGTTGGATAAAGATCTCGATCTCGCTGGCGTCATTTTAAGCAAACTTCCCTCATTCTTCGTCGAGAGCAAATCTAGCCTCGAAGTACTATCACCTGCTTCAAGATCCAACGGAATAAGACTACCTTTTAATTGATTGGATCTTCTTCCATTTATTTCAATTGGACTGTTAATTTCAGACTGACCATTCGACGCAATTGAGAATCTCTCTTTATCATCTCTCAGATCGTCTAAGGTACCAGCTCTCTTGGTTGGTAGGTCACGCTCACACTTCTCAATTATGACATCATCATCATGTTGAGACTCGCCGTGCTTCGGTTCGTCTAAACTTTGGATTGATTTCACTTTGGTGAGCTCTTTCGCTTTGAGTCGACTTCTATACCGCATCGACAATCGCGCCGCTATTATTTCACCAGCCTCGCTTTTAGTCATTTTCCTTTTTTTCCTCTGGGCCTTCCTCCACAAGTCTTCGATAACACGAACCCCGATAATTTTATAATATTGCTTGCTGAATTCCTGGTCGATCTTCAATTCATAATCCAAGTTATACAGCGTTTCTTCCATCTCAGCATCAAGCAATTTAAGCAAGTTTCGACTTGTTTTGCTCTTTTGTTTTCTGACTTTTCGATACGCATCAAACAGAACGTAAAACCTGGCCAAACTATTCACATCCTCATTTTTCTTACTAAAGAAACTCGTGTGCCGTCTGAAATTAAATCGCCTTCGCTTCGGACCTTGTTGGGGAGAATCACTTGCTAGGAC
>ENA-UOTX01000267-UOTX01000267.1-compost-metagenome-genome-assembly--contig:-NODE-267-length-58737-cov-12.518513_pt1 | contig 58737 bp, 36 predicted proteins | sample MGYA00238143_ERZ746982 | MGnify/ENA primary metagenome ERZ746982 (study PRJEB28758, sample SAMN06268862) | compost metagenome | isolation source: single cell | place: USA: California, Emeryville, Joint... | reverse complement strand
TCTGGCGGCACGATTTGGGTGCTATAAGTCGTTTTATTTTGCAATTTAGCTCCTTCCTCTCCGAGGCTGAAATGATTATTCCAGAGAGCAGGGTTAAGCGTCTGTGCTGCCTGTCCTCCTTCAGGTTTTTGGTATGTTGCTCTCATCACAGAGGTCATTGTGGGCTGTTCTTTTCCCATAATGAAATGAGTCGCTAATCAAATATTATTTCCAGTGAAAACATAATGCAAAGTTACCTCGGAGATCTGTGCCGAGACTATTGAAGTTTTCTGTCACGGTCACCGGATGTTTGACGAAATACTGGCTGTTAACAGTATAGAAATCAGGAGCATCGGTTCCTATCACAAAATTTGTTCGTCTAATCGCCACATTGTCATTCGCAGGAGGCTCAATATGTCCTTCTTTCACTTTATAATCAGCTTTCTGCACCGAAATCATCTGTCGGTTATCCCCACCCAGCACTACATGCGACTTTCTCAAATCCACAACCTTTTGCTGAAGCTCTTTCTGTGTCAACCCTTGACGAAGATCCTTTGGATCAAACTGGCGGTTGTACTCGTGCCCGTAAACCGACGTATAATTTTTCTTATCAGTCTCATTGAAGTCATGGTAATGCTTCCTCATCTTTGCTCGCTGTAAGTCCTGCTCCTCTCTAAACTGTTCAATTGATTGCGCCTTTTCAGTGTATTCCAAAGCGGTCTGGGGGACGTAGTTGGGTTTGTAGTTACCAAAAGAGAAGTGATGAGTCCTTAAATCCCGTTTTTTCTCTTCATTTAATTGCGCGAGCTCAGCGCCTTGGTGCTGGATGTAGTCGAGGTGGCTGACGGTTGAATACATTTTGTTTGAAGAGTAGTTTCCTAGTTGAAAATGAGAGGATTTGAGCGCGAGCTTTTCTCCTAAGTTTTCATCGAGTTTGGCTTGCCTACGGCGGTATTCGTCGATGTATTCGCTGGTCTTTACAGCTCCTATGATAAATTATCAGCAAAAATGCGTGGGATTGAAGATAAACCTGTCTGGCCGAGAGTAAAATGACTCTTTCGAAGATCAGTCGCCAATGTTTTGCTATCGACTTTCATGGCTGCTCCCTTCGCGTGACTCATAATAGCTCTTTTGTTTATTTGCTGGATTATTGTTATTGCGTTGTTTTTTATTTATCTTACAACTGTTACGAATCCAATGCAAATCTACTGCTAATATTTGAGAAAATACACGCAATCTGCACGAGGGCTAAATAATGATAGTCACTTTAGACGGAAACTGCTAAAGATGATAAACAATTAGTGATACACTCGGAGTTCCTCTACTTTCATGGGGGATTATATATTTTCATAAATTACTATCTTCATAAATGAAATTAATAAAATTCTCCTTTGCTTACGTTGTTTATTTATTATCAGCGTGATCCGGACCCTGTAATTTGATAAACGAGCGATTAACATTCAGATAACTCTGGGATATATATGAATTATCATGATATCGCACAAAATTCTTCTGTAAATTTCCAGATAATTCAATATTGCATATATTTACTTTATTGGAAAATTAGCAGAAGATCAAATCGAAATCTTTTTTTTTGAAATGGTAACACGCATTCAACCTGACCTCGCTCTTACCCATTATCCAGTCCGCACTCTTTAACTTTCAAAGTCTTCTTGTCGTCGTCTTATTGGTGATCTGCACTTGCTCATACGTCCGAGCAATCTGGCCATCATTGATCGAACCTCACAAATCTGGGTAAAACTCGTCACCTACTCGCCAGTTACTCTAACCTCTGCTAGGTTCTTAGCAGTGTTTCGGCGGGCGGCGGTAATCGGTAATCTCCCTTTACTTTTTCTAGCAATATTGTATCAATTTGGTTTGAATAGGTGATCGTTTGAGTCCAGGCGTTTCGATTTGTTGCCTTATCATGGCGGTTACAGTGTTATTCTTCAGAGAATAAGCTCAGCAGTCTCTAGCCAAGCAAACTGTTCGATTTTCAGCGTTTCGGAGTGGTTTGAGCGAAGACGATAAGACTGAGAAATTTTTTCATAAAATACGTGTGCTTAATCGAAGTTGACTCTTCGTTTTACCGTTTTCATAATTCCGGTTTCTTTTTTCTTGTAAACCTAATGACTCATTCACTGTGAAGCGCTTCTGTTATTGCAGCCTCCTTTTATTAATTTCGAAGCGATCCAAAAGTTTTCTTGACTATTCAACAAAAGATTTTAAGTTTAGCGCTTGCCTAGTACATGTTTTGTTTACTTGTGAAGGTTTGGAATAGCTACGTTTTGGCTGACCTAGCCTAAATCATGAATGATACACTATGAGTACTGAATTCGACAACCTATAGCTTTGAATAGTTTCGCAGAGTTTCTTTGAAGAGAGAAAAAAATAGATGGCTATTCTTAACGTTGTAACAAATAACGATCAATCATGCAAGAATAGCAACACAACGAAAATCTATAGAACAGCATGATTAACTTTAATTTTGACAGCAAAGTCCAAGGCCTATAGTGGTATCAATTTCAGAGGATTCTTCGTCTGTAACAGTCGTTGGAATGCCAGCTGTCGCTTCGTACGACCAAATAACTGTGCCCCATTGAACCTAAAACATCAAACAAAGGAAGTTAGCTTCTGTATCACAAGCACAATAATATACGTAGCCTAAGGTGTAGGCAGCCTGGAAGGCGAAAGAGTCGATTTCAACGGTCGTACAAACATGATAGCCAGTATAGCAAGCCAATTTCGCCTCAAGTTTCGTGCAATTGATGCAGCCCAAATTAATTGAATTTGGGTTTCCATTGCTAGCCATCACTGTCGCTTCGGATTGAATTGCGGTCGCAGAAAGAGGTCCCCAGTATATTTTAAGCTCGTCAAAATAAGCGAGAACAGGGCATTCGTCTATTCTCCATGGCGTGTTTCCCAAATACAATGGCGCGTCAGAGTTTAACGCGATACCTTGAGATGAAAGAGAGGAGTCGAGGATTCCGTTTACGTATAATTTTGTGCGTTTCTCCTTTCTGACAACCGTGATATGAGTCCATTTAGAAAAAGGAATCGCGGCGCTCGAATCGAAATACTCGCCCTAAAGTGCCAATGGTTAGATTTCCATGGACATCATGATGAGAGTACTGTAATATTTGATGAGATATAGATTCTTAGGCCGTAGTTCAAGCGGTCGAAGTAAATCGCGAGCCCTCTATCTGTGGAAGAGCTCTCGTCTTCTCCTCTTAAGAGAAGTGGGCAATATCTCAGTCCTGTAGTGTTTTGTTCTATGCAATTATCATATTAAATACAGACTTAAGGGCAATGTTGATACTGGTCTCGCTGCGTATATACACCCAGAAAGTCACTGAACTACCTTCGCTATTGAGAGCAGTGGCGTTGGTGATCTCGACGTAGTTAGTTCCGTTCATGGCAGCGCTGTATCCGCTTGGACCGAAGGTTGGGCCTGAATTTATGGTTGTCGCAGCGTTGTTTCCGTATCCAGAGGAGTCGGCGCCCTAAGCAATGGAAGTTATGGCTTGAGATACGCAAGTGGTAGGTTACAAGTTTGTCATCAAAGGTCCAATGGCCAGCTAAGCCGCTTGGCTGAGGACTAGTAAGAAGAACTTTCTGCCCTGAGAGAAGGAAGGTTATTGATGTGGGAAACGAGTGCGCTTACCTCCATAGAGACACATGCCTTCTTTTACTGTGATATCGCAGGTGACTGGGAAAGTATTGAGAGATGGATATTCTGCTCTAAGAAAATTGTGAATGGTTAGGGGAGCTGTGGAGTGTGTGTTGGCAGTACTCAATGAGGGTTGAGAAAACATCGATACCCGCCGCTGAGGTGATGCAAACGGCGAGAGCAATAAATGTAAAGCGATTCATATCAAACGTAAATGTAAACTTGATAAATTGTTATTGCTATTGCAAAAGTGCAGGAGATATAACCGTTTTATGCAATTGCTAAGAGGTTAGTTAATTCGTTTTTGGGACTGAAACATTCAAATAATAATCCATTGAATGTCCAATGCGATAGAATTTGCTACATCTCTATAATCGCTGGAAAGATGGATGAATGTCCATTCGACAGCTCTCAATTCCTCACATCTCATTTGATTCTTTAAATATCTCATTCTTTCGAAAGAAATGAGGATTTAGCAAAACATTTCGTGTTTTGCTGAAAAGAAGCTGACTTACATATATATAAGATGGATCAAAGCTATACGGAGTGTAGCGAATGCTTAAACCTGCAAAATATAATTGAACTGATTAAATCCTGGAAGCTCAAAAAAAAATGTACTTCTTTTCAACAAACAAAAAAAAAGAAGTCAATAAGCTTGTTGTTGATTGTTGAGAGAAACGAATTAGTGTTGAATTCATCGTAGAATAAAAAAAAAATTCAATGGGTATGGAGTCTAGAGCCGAGCAGCACTAGGAATCAATGCTTTGCTATATATTTTGAAAATAACTAAGCTCGTTTAGAGCGCTTTCGATTATCTAACCATATATATTTCTTCGAAACTAACGTTGAAGAAGCAAATTACCACTCTATGGAGAAAACGGGGCGTAAGTATCTCGCGTAAAAACTTTTGTAGAGTTCGGGACAATCCTAGTCAGTCTATCTCTCGGATACTTCGGTTTCATTCCTAACGTCAACTCTAATGAGCGCAGCGCGCCTTTTGGAAGATTTGTCGGCGCGTTTGAAGCCATCCCGACACTGATATTCCGTCCCCAGTCCTTTGAAGCCAGGATACCCATATTGAAGCTATCTATCTTATTCGTTTGAAGCGTATCATCAATTTTTATCGCATGACCCTGGTACGGCCCTTTTCCTGTGCCCGGGCCTGAAAATTCGCTATCAAGGTCGTCCTTCGAGCTCATAATTTCCGCTAATCTCGAAGAATGCACTTGCACTGAACTCACTGATAGTTCTCTTGGACTAAACAGCTTCGAGACTTTAGGTTTCCCTTTCTCAGGAGGAACTGGCCCCTTGAATAAGCTCAGCTTCGAGTAGTCAAGACTATCATTTGATCTCATCTCAGATACCACTTTGTCTTCCTCTATTAATGGACCGTTAAGCCCTTGTCGACTCAGATTTCCGCCTTGGATCATTTTGATGTACTCATCTTTTCTCATTTTCTCGCCATTACCGAGTCGATGTGAGCTCGCGCTGGTAGTAGAAAGCAACGTAGCGGACGCTTGTGTAGGACTTGTTAACGTGAAGAGCGGCCCTTCCTTTTTCCGGCCTCCTTCAATAATTTTAACGCCCATTTTTGGCTTAATTTCCTCGAAAATTTGCGGAGGGCCGACTATCATCTTTGTGAATTCTCTCTCTGCGATAGGAGCTCTCTTCTGCTTGAGGATTCGACTTAGGTCTTTCGCGCTGTTGGTACTCAGGTTCATATTTGTATTAACCTTCTTGTTGTTAAGCTGGTCTTCTGCAGTTTGCGAATTTATGGCAAAGCTATCATCAAAAAGCGTTATTGTGTATTTTGGATAAAGAGTGTATACTTGATAGGATACGAAACAGTGAGCAGTTTATCAGTTTTCGCTTTGTTCATCATGATAACCTTACCATCATAATCAAATGTATAGCTCTTCTTCGTGATTTCAGCGTTTAGCTTAGCAAGCTTCATTCTCTCTAGATGTGCTGCCTTGAATTGCATAGAAAAATACATTTATTCATTAAAGTTGTCGCAAATGCCTTACTTCTTCCATCAGTTTCCTTTGCGACTCTTCCTGCATTAATCGCTGCTTGGTCCTTTCCTTCGCCTCCCTCAGTTGATCTTACAATTCAATTAACTTCAAAAAGTCCTCTTGATCGATCTTTTACCTTCCAAAGTAGTATCCTCACCCTTGTCTCTCAGATCGATAGGCTCAGGGACCTGTTCTTTGCTTATTTCCTGGGGAAAATTAAAGAAATTCTCAATTGTTGTTGTTAGATTAGTTTCATTACCACAAGATGTTTTTTCGCTCTTTCACGGCCCAAGTCCTCAGTAAATCTGAAAATAGAGGTATGTAGGCCTGGACTAAGCTCGTTGTATATTTTTGAGAAACTTGCTTCAACTAAAGGCTGATGGTCTTTTTTTGTTGGGATACGTGCTCTGCAGTAATTATCAAAAGTTGGTGCTACCTGTTTCATTAGAAATGGCATTATCGCTATGAAATTTGAATGAAAGTTTACAGCTTCTGTGTCTTCAGGGAACACGTTCTCGATTCCGTCATATCCAGCGAATTCAACCAAGCTGACTCTCTCAATGAGGTCCATTGTCAGTCCAATCTCGTGTGGTCTTTGCTTACTCTCAAGGTATTTATCGTATAAGACCTCGAACACCTTAGTTAGTAAGGAATCCGTGATCGCCTCTGCGGCAATGGTTGAATCTGAAACGATGTGGCCCGCGAATACTGCGTCCATGGTTTCATAGAAAAGATGCTGGTTTAACCTCTCTCTGTAATCAACGGAATTCTTTGGAGTTCCTTCGATCGAAGGCCTCTCTTCAAACATCGTATGATCGTTCATTTATGTTTTAGATCAGTCAAATCGCCAGTCGAGGATAACTCTTTGTTTATTCAATGATTAAATCAAAATCCGCTGTTACACCCACTAGTGATCCAAAATACAAAGCAACCCCACAACCTTAATATTCTGCAACAAAAAATACAGCAGAAATTTCATAAATGGGCCTATCAAAGCTTTTACTTCGCCTTTTGATTCAATTGCCATGCAAAAATGCGAAATTTTCAAGATTTTAGGAATTAGTACACATGAACTTCGAAATAAAGCTAGGTATGTATTGTACTCATAAAGCGAGCCTTTTAAAGCGTATTTACAATTTTCTATGCCCTTGGAAGATGGAGGTTGTTGTCTATATTTCAATTAAATAAATCTTGCTTTGAGAAAAATAGTTCATAAGGATAAAAAAATTGCTCTAATCGCAGCATGTACAAAGAACATTTCCTCGTTGCAAACGACAGAGAATACATCTACGATGAGAAGAGAGGCGTCGTTGTTAACACCCGTACCATGGACTCTTTTCAATACCAGATCTACAAGCGTAGCTTCTACAAACGAATGAGACCAGATTTTACCGACTCTGATTACTACATATGGAAGGAAACTTGGAAAATGGGCGAGCAATACATGAATCAGTTGGCATTGAGACACAACCTCGAGCTCCTCAGAGCATCGATCTCCGGTCAAACCTCACTTCAACCTCACAGAAGAGTCGTACGCTTATCAAATCATTCAAATAGCAGAATTTCTAACCCTTTTCTTTTCTCAACCAAAGGTGTTTGAAGAGACCTCCAGGAAATTGGCGGTTCCTTTCATTAAGGCGTATCGTTTCACTGCACCCAGAAACTGGAAGGACGCCAGCACGATTGTTGCCTGGATGCAAACTAAGCTTGATAGAATCCAAAAATACGGTAACTTCTCCAGCGCTTTTGTTTCAATGTGGACTTAAACTTATCTCTATGCAGAATTAGCGTATCCCCTCGCAAAACCGAATTTAACTCCTGATCAAGTCCAAGAAAAACAAGACGATTTGGCGGAGAGATTTATTCGCGAGATGAGAAAGCCACCAAAGCAAGCCACCCAAGAAGAAGAGAGCAGCGAATAAGTCAGGGCATTTGTTTTTAAACAGTTCATTTGCTATTCGTACGCAGATGCATATGGCAATTCACTGTGAAGAAAATTTTATGCGCATTGATTGATATTTCACAGGCAACAGAACTACTCTAATTCTATCTCAGCTTGTATTTCATTTAAGCCACAGACAATTCAATAAGAAAGCTGAAAAAAATAACGTTGAAAAAAAATTCAGAGTTAGCATCTGGATATATTAAGAGTCTTCTTGCATCTTAGACAGCTCGAGTGTGTATTCGAAAAGCGTGTCAGCAACGTCTCGGAGCTTGTCGAGAGGCTCTAGGAGGTTTTTATTTTTTTCTCTGAAGGAAATTGTGTGTTAGTTGGGTGAGGAGAATTGAGGGTGCTATTACTTTTGAATGTTTTCTTCGATAGAGTCGATTGCGTTCTGTAGTTTCTTTATAGCGTCCCAATAGTTTTGATTCTCACTGCGAAGCCCTTCAGGCGAGTGAGACTCTCTGGCTTTGGATAACCTTGGCAATGGGGTTGGGCTATCTCCCTCAGCGTAAGTCTAAAAGATTTAGTTAGAGTGCTGTGAATTGAAGAAGTTTTACTTTAGCTCGCACGGATTGGCGAGGTTTAAAGGTGCCTAAATCGAAGAATATTGGAGTTCTTGTGGGACTGTCTCCGGGTGAGCCTCCCTTCACAGGGCTATCAGGAGAAATAGAATTTCTTTGCCCTTCAGAGCCCTTTTTGTGATAGTCATATATGCTTTTTAATTTGTCTATTGACGAAGAGAATTACAAATCTCCCCATTAGAATTAGTTGTTACCTTCGAAATTTAATGCTTGTTGAATTAGTTGAGAGATATCGACGTCAGCAGGATAACTCAGCAGTTGCTGGTAACACCAAGATGAGTCTTTCCTGTTCACAACTGGTAGCGAGGAAAATGTAACCGAGAAGTATTAATGTTGGTCATTACTTTCTTTTCTCACGTTGATTATCATTGCAATTATCATGAGATCTAAAAACTCAAAGATCTTCGAGTTGGGGGTGCAGAAATAATGATGAGCGAGGATTGCGTCCCAAACGAGATAAGTCTTGCTCAGCGGAAACTCTCGAGTGAGCATGCACCGTAGCCAGCGTCTATACAACCCAATTACGAAAGCGAAAAAGGCAGTAAATTACAAAGAATAGATCTGAGGCTCAACAGCGTGTTTTTTGTACCAACGAAACAGTTCTTCATCAGCCAATTCAAGCCAATGCTCATGGATATTGTAACACCTTACGAATATGCAATTGACGGGCTTGTTGCTGCCTGGCAAGGAGTTCGATAAGTAGATTTTGAACTCTTTATCTTTATTTTTCTTCAAAATTCACAATTTTTTTAACGAGAAGTTAGTTTTTGAGTATTACAATCATTCCCATTATACTAGGATTATTTTTCGCAAGGGCTCGATTGTCGTACATGTCTCTCTGTCCTAATGCCATCACTTTGCTGAACGCTATGAATACGTCTGCTTCAAGGTGGCTCAAATCGTTCAAGAAGGAAATCAGGCTCTCTGGTTCTCCTCTACTTTGAAAAGGTTTATTAGCTCTCCATTCGACTAAACGATAATCAGTTACTTATTTTTTTGCACATATTCACCACTCATCAAGCACGCTGCGAGCAAAATCCCTGCAATTTCATTCATACCTGAGCATATAAAAGACAAATCAGCTGTAACTCCTAAAAAAAAACAGACCCTGGCGATATGACACGGAATAGTTAATTTTCGCCCAAACGTATAAGATATTCTCCAACATGTTTTTCGTTTTCTTTTGTTTAAAAACATCGATTTCTTGATTTCTTTTTGCAAAAATTAATTGAGGCTCAAGACATTATTAATACGTCCGCTCAACGTCCTGCTTTATTGCGGAGAGCAGCTCGTCGTCGTTAGTTGTTGCTGCCTAATGACCCACATATCAATTAATCACCCTCACTGTGAAAATTACGTTTGCTTTTCGGTTTAATGGGTCCTCTACTTCTTTGATAATCCCTAATTTCGAGCGCGGTAGAAATTGCATGCATTTTGAATAGTAAAACTCGCGGTCTTTTGTAATGGCACGTTTAATCTCGTTCTCGTCTGCTACTGGGATAATTTTCAAGAAAAGTCTCCATGTATTCCATCTCGAAGTCTCCTTTTCTAAATTGCAACTGAAGCAGATCTCCTTCAAACTGGATAATTTTGCCGTGTCAGACAAAAAATCGATAAAGCTGTCTCCCAACTTATCAGCCATGTTCGTATCGCTGTTGTTTAAGCTTTTCGAATATGTTGGAAGAAGATCAATTGAAAATTTAATTTTTATCTTATAGTCTTATCAGATCACTCAAGCGAGTGAAGACATATCGTTTCAGATACATTACAATAGAAGGAGTACTATTGAAAAATTTTTTTGTGGGTCCTTCAATGGAAAATCATTTTATGAGAGTCAAGAAACTGAGCTTCATTGTAAGATTTTTAAGAATGTTCAGAATGATGTCTTAGTACCGGTATTGAGAATAACATGTCCTTGAGAAAATTGTAAATTTAAATTTGCGAAACATCAATACCTCTATTCTGGTTTTTACAGTTTTGAAATCTAACATCTTTTGGCTTCATTGTGTGATTATTGAACTCAGAGTCCCATTGCTACAGCCTATGGACTTTGTCTCTTCGTGTGTTTCAATAATGCTACTATGAAACCGCTGCACCCTTTTAAACCTTGCAGCAATATATTTCGAAGAAGTGAGACACTACATGGATTTTTCTAATGCTCTCAATAGGTGCTTTGAAGGTTTGTTGTTTAAAATATTAATTCCAAAAATTATTTGCACCTGAGAACGAAGAAATGTATGAAGCTTGGAAACTCCTCAAAAGAAACCCAATCTATTACAACCCAAGAACCCTAGGCTTCGGTCTGCTTGCTTTCTTCGGCGGCCAGGTCTACTTTACCCTGGTTCAACAATATCATTGGCAATATGTAAAATCGCTCCAAGATAATGCATAATTCCCTTCCCAATCACTAGGAGGACTTCGTTTCTGACCACCCAGAGTCCTACAATCACAAGCTCAGAAAGTTCAACTTGGAAAAAAACAAAGAATTCACAAACTGGGTCTTGAACGAACGACAAACATTGGCTAACAAGCAGTATTTCTCCCAAACATCCCACCTCATTAACGTATTTCCTTTACCTCACACTATAGGTACCACGACGAATTGTAGAGCGCTTAAACTTCATTGCATCGCATTTCCATAAGAATTGCTTATGTGCTTCCGGAGTTTTTCGATGCATGATACATGATTTAGACTGTTAAATAGTCCATAAAAACAAAACCAACACCTTAATCTCTGCTTTCACATGAAACATGAAGAGTCTATTGAAAATCGGGCTATTAGCTAACGAGCACAGGCTTACATCTAAGACTTTTTAATGAAGAAAAAAAACAGAAAAAATAATTCTACAACCTCGTCTTTAACTACTCATATGCCTATTAGCGTGAGATTAACAATGACCCAGGTATCTTTGCCTCAACTGGCAGCGAAAAATAAAATTTTTCAAGCGAATCAACATGCACATCTCTTTTCAGAGTCGTTCTTAGGCTCCATTAGGGTAGTCCCTTTTCTTCCTTTATAAGCGATCCCTATCGACTCAGAAACCTTTTCAAGGATTTTCTCGAAAATTTCCTTGACGCCTTGGTTGTTTTTCGCGCTGGTAGTTTTAAAAATGGCACCCACGGAGTCTGCGAAAGCTTTTCCTTTTTCTATATCAACCTCCTCAAATTCTGCTAAATCCGTTTTGTTGCCAATCACAAATAAAATCACATTGGTTAGCCCCTTTTCGATGATCTCATCGTACCATGTTTTTAGTACACTAAATGACTCTTTGTTCGTGATATCGTAGACTAAAAGCACCACTTGAGCGTCCCGGTAGTACATGACGGCTAAAGGCGCGTATTTTTCTTGTCCAGCGGTATCCCAGATCTGGAACTTGAAGGATACATCTCTTAATTGGACGATTTTCGAATGAAAAGAAGCTCCAAGTGTGGGCTGCTCGTTGGTATCGAAATCATCAGAAATAAATCGCTTTAATATGCTGCTCTTGCCGACCCCAGCTGCGCCGAGTAGTACCATTTTGACCGCGTGCTCCTGCTCCATTTTGCTGTTTTGCGGATTAATTTAATACCAATTTCCTAATAAAATGAACCTGAACCCTCATACAATTCTCTTGAAATGAATAGCATGAGTCTCCAAATCCCAAGAAGCTCATAGTTTTCTCTAGTTTCAATCCAAGGCAAATGACGACGATTATTTAGGCAATTCAGTTTGATACTAATGACTTGTTAATATTTGAGAAATTTTTTATGAAATTATAAGTAGAAAGTGAGAGAATGTTCGATGAAAGACTATCGATCCTTTCCTGATATGTGTCTGTATGCATTGTTTTGTGAGAGTTTGGTTCATTGAAATTTATTAGCTAGCAGGGTGGGTTTAATTATCGAAAACAAAAGAGCAGCAGAATCATTCTGAAGCTCTGAGTCAAAATTGCATGATTTAATTAACAAGAATGAGTGTTGTGATAAGGTTTTTTGAGCTTCTGGAGTTTTCAATAAGAAAGACGCTTTTATGTAGAGGAAACGTTGCTAAGATCTCAGTATATTATATATATCTCGATTTGCAGGCTTGAAGAAAGGCAAAGAACTACTTTCTAAGCTCATTGTGATTTTTGTTCGTTGTTGATCCAAAATACCTTTTTTCGAATAATACTGTCCTTTTGTTACCCAACTCCTCTGCTCGCCAATGAATTCAGATCGAGGATTAGATTTAGCATCATTTAAAGAAACGTGATCGTTGATATTAATACTCCATTGTCCTTTTTAAAATACGAATCCTGAGTTCTCTGTGAAAAGAGACAAAAAAATCGAATAACCTCAAGACGTTTTCTTCACATCCCATTGCTAAACCTAAAACTCCTACTAGGATCAGGGAGGTTGAAACCTTGAAACAGCTGCGGCATCAATGCACATAAATTAAATTAATTAATTTCTCAGTTTTTTAAAGATAGTGGAACTGGGAGTTTTTTAATCAATATAAACAGTTAATCAGAAGAAGACCACTCAATGAACACGAGTTCTTACCTTCACTCGCAACCTGAGAACAACGACGCTAAGTCCAATAACTCTCAGAAGCAAAACATTTCTGTCTTCGTGCGTGTGAGACCGCTCTTAAAAAGCGAATTTCAAAAGGAAATCGCAGTTACAGTTGAACCTAATGTAATCAAAACACCCAAATCCTATCTAATCAATCACTCTTGATTGCTTCCTCATCGAATCAAGGAAACATCATTAGTCGTAAATCTGAGAGATACTCAAATCCAAAAAACCGCAGATTATGTTTTCAATCCTGAGGTTGATCAGCAAACTATCTACCAGCGCCTCCAGCAAGGTGTTCCGAACTTATTTCAAGGCTTTAATTCAACGATTCTTGCTTACGGGCAGACAGGCTCTGGTAAAATAGTAGAAAATGAAATGTAATCATTGATATTTGCTGCAGGTAAGACACATACAGTCTTCGGGGCGGACTGGGACCGAGTATTTTCGCAATTTGAATCTCGAATGAAAAAGCAGATGACATTCATTCAAAATATCGAAAGCGATTTCAACACTGCGGGGATAATACCTCGAGCAATTCATCATGTGTTCAAAGAGCTGGCTAACCCAGAGCATAACTCAAAGAAATTCGTTGTGTATTGCGGGTTCATGCAGATTTATAACGAAAAAATATTTGATCTGCTGCAGGTGCTTCAAATCTATAATCAGATGTGCTTAAAATCATGGCTTTTTTTTCAAGGAAAATAAGCAAACGCCGGTTTCATTGCAAATTAGAGAGAGCAAATATGATGGGATGTATGTGGAGGGACTAGCCGAATATGCTGTTGAGACTTTTGAAGAGTGCATTCTGCTGATGAAAAGGGGCGAGAGGAACCGAAATACGAGGCAAACCGCCCAAAACCAAAAGAGCAGTCGCTCACACACGATATTTCAGTTGCTGCTAGAATCTACGATAGCGGACGCAAATGGATGTTTACAGGTGAGGTTCTTGAAGTATGAGAGTTAATTAACTTTGATGTGTTGAAATGAAGAAATCGAAGTACAATTTTTGCGATCTCGCAGGCTCAGAGAAACTATCGAAACAAGAGAATATTGAAGCTGCTCATCTGCAAGAGCTGAAAAACATCAATCTCTCGTTGACTATCTTAGGTAACTTTATTTTTTTACGCAGTTGAAAAGTAATGGGAATCCTGCTATATAAAGGAAAAGTTATCAATTGTTTATCACAAAAGACCGTTACTGCGATACCTTATCGTGAGTCTAAAATAACGAGACTGCTGCAGGATAGTTTGGGAGGAAACACTCGCACGGTACTAATTGCTACTCTCAACCCTACCAGGTAAAATTGGCCTAAACTCCTCCGTAATCTTCTTAAAGCGACTGCGTTGATGAGACGATTTCCACGCTGAAGTTCGCCGAAAGAGCGTCTCATGTACTCTCTAACTATGACTTCTCGATCTGAATGCATGTACTAGATTACTTCAGTGGTTAAGCCCAATCAAGTAAAAGCAACAGACGAGGACATCGTCCGAAAGCTCAAACAAGAGGTAGGATATCAAAATGTTTCTTTCAGAGTTGAACAAAGGAGTGTTTTTAGTTAATGCACTTGAAAGATATTCTCCGAATCCGAAGAAACGGTGAGTCCCCTCATTTTGCAGTGCAACGACAGCTGGAGACTTTGCAGTTAGAGAATTCTAAGCTTCGAGAGAACCAGGTCTCGATTAAGGAGGTCGAGCAGCTCATTGAAGAGAATCGCACGATGAAGCTTGAACTACAGAAACTCCGCGTTGATAGTCAAGGTAGAGATGTTGGAGGCCTAGAACTGAGCGAATCAGTAGGTGAACTCAGTAAAATGCTGCGAACGAGCTCGAATAGGAGCGAGTTCAAACTCCCCAAGCTGTAAGTACTTTACTCATTGCTGTTTTTTACATTGAAATTGGATGGATATAGGAGGACCGAGGAGAGCGGGTCTCATAGCAATAGAAACCAACTCTCTATTGATTCGAAATCAGACTACTATCCTCCTCTTGAGCCTTCAAAATTCAGTCAGATTAACTTCAAAGACCCGGAGTATACTGTCGAAAAACCTCAGTTTCAAAAGGGGAGATTTTTTAACTATCGCACTGAAGCGACTCCAGGTAGGAGCGCTGGCGCCATGACAATAAGAGATAGTTTGTCCTCAGCAAAAACTAGCACAATCTTATCAGGTATAAGCCAAAATGCTGCGAGTCCTAGCACCAGACTGAGGATCAAAGGTAATTATCATGGTATTCAATCATGATCTAATGAATTAATTGTTTGTTTACAGGCCGTAGAAATGCTGCTGATGGGGTCAGTGATAGTTCTCACTACACGTCGTTCGACCAGAGAAAAATAGAAGAGCGGCAGAAGGACAAAGCTCAGACGATAGAGAGGCTGAAGATGTTGGAACGGATAAGAGACACGAGGAAGCAGCGGCAGCCGCAAAGTGTAGACAGTCCCACAACAAAGAAAAAAGCGCCAACGATGCCTCCGCTTCAAAATCAGGTAGAAGAAGGAAAGTCCCGAATAAAAAAACAAAATTCGTTGATGCTTGAATCTCTTACACCAAAGCCGTTCGATGTGCAGCAAGTAAAGCAATAATCTTTTTCATATGCAAACTTAACATTTGTTAGCTGCGGAAAGAAATGCAAAAAAACTTTTTAACTAAAAAACGAGAAGAGGTGATAAAACGAGAACAGAGAAAAATGGATAGCTTGAGTGCTAGAGTCGCAGTTTTCCAAAAAATACTGAGCAAGCATTAATATAGCAAAATTTATTTTTAAAAGAATCAATTCATTCATATTCACTGATACTGGAGTTTCTCTGTAAGAAGAGAAGTTTTTTATTAGCAATTTAATGTATCAAGCTCTGTATTAGTAGCGTGTGTAAGTTTTTATCTGATTCTGTATGTACTATTATGTCAAATTATACATAATTTTTGTATGAATTGTGGTGTTCTTAAGTCAGTGGATACTGTTAGTTCGAGGAAGAGTTAAAAGGCTCATTAGGGCCTATGGTAATTTATTCCAATACGGCAAAATCTCCTTCAGCCTCCATCGCCTTATAATTTAGAGCATTTTGATTTTTTGCAGCTGTTCCATAAGATAAGAATCTTCATCTTCGTCTATTAGCTCCAGAATGTTAAAAGGCTTATACGTCTGGGCCGCTTCGAATCCTCGTTCAATGCCGACAATTTTCCTTTTAATGTTGTTGATTAGAGATTTAACAAAATGAACTGAGAATACTTTGCTGTTGTGGTGATCGATAGTGACTGGAGAATTTTCTCAAAACAGTTATTCAGGAGCTTTGCTCGTTTATCATGCAGCGAGTAGTCTTGATAGGTTCTTTGCGTCGGGTCTGATGGCGTAAACATGAAATCAACTGACGAGAAAAGCAGATATAAATGATCCAAGCACTTGATTAAATATTCGACGCCATTATCTGGATTGGTTGCTTTAATAAGTCGAGGCCTAATGAAATACATGCATGAGCTCACGGTCATCATCAAGCGATTTTACTGGATATTCAGATTCCAGAATAGATAGAATTTATTCCAAACGTCAGGGCAATCCATCGCGTTTCTGAAAGTCTTCGCATGGACGTTTTGAAGCACCGCGCTCGTGTTATTTGTTTCGTTAAACAGCTTGCCTAATATAATTTTTTTATGGCAACAGAGATAGGAAAGAAAGCTTACCGAGGTGCTCTCGGGCATATCTTAGCAGATTAAGAGAGTTCTTATTCATCAGGATTGACTTGGGCATCAAACTTAGCTGATTCTAACAAAGATTTGCATAAATGCAAGCTGATCCAATAAGTATCTATACCTTGACATCCAATGGGAGTTTCTCATGAGGGGTGACCTCGATGCTGAGCTTCGAGATGATTTTCTTCGTGATTTTCTTGACGATAAACCGCCATCCTTCTCTCTTCGTCCTCACGTCAGTATCGTTGATATTCAGCATTTTCTTCGGCGAGCCTCCGCTCAAGCTGAGAACATGCGACCCAGCCGTCCTGAGCGTCGTCACTTCAATCTTTGTCCATCCTGACGACATCTCAATTAGCTGTGTATCATTAACTTTATAGAAAACAACAAACTCGAAGACGATGGCCAGGTTTGTCTGCGCTCTCTCATCGAAATCTGAGATTCTAAAGTACAATCGGCTCTCTCCGTCGATCTTATTCAGGTTGAAATACCACCGATCCTCGTATTCAGGCTTCCAATCAGCAGCAACGGTCACCACGTTTCCAACGAACTTCGAAGTATTGAAATCGAAGAGCACAGCCCGGACTTCTCTTGCGATGAGCTGACCTCTCCTATCAATTTGCTCGGACGGAATCGGGATACCTGTAGCCATTACAAACTTTATCTCGCAGCCGTAATCAGTAACGGAAGGTCTAAGGTAACTATTAATTGGTTTCTTGTCCGCAGGTAGCTTGGTTTGAGCAAGAATTCCTTGGTTTGGAGGCTTCGGGAAGAGGTCTGTGAAGAAAATACCACCGGCGTCCAACTGAGGTTTGATGGTGGAAGAAGGCAGGTTTTCACGTATGCGGTTCAATTCGCGAGTAAACGAAAGCATAAAGTTCTGTGGCATAAGCTTGAAGCAGTTGTAGAGGTCAAACGGAGAGAGTTTCTTGTATTTCTTGATGTTCAACACCGCAGTATTGGCGAGCGGATCGGCGAAGTCGTGCTCGTCTGAATTGCTCATGAAGTCGATGAACTCGTCAATATCGATCTTTCCGTTCTTATTCACGTCGATCTCCTTCACTAACGCCTGCAGCTCTTCCCTCTTGAGATCTATCCCAAGGTTAATCAGTACTTGGTTCAATTCGTTTGGAGCGAGCTGGCGGTCGTTGTTAATATCAGCTTTCTTGAACTCATATCTGAGATCGGAAAGCAGCTGCTCCATTTGCAGCAGGTCTTTCTTCAGCTTCTGCTCCATAATGTATTTGAATTCTTCAAAGCTAACCTTTCCGTCTCTGTTCGCATCCAGCTGCGCGAATATCCTATCCAGTTCGTCATCCGACACATCACCCCCCACCACGCTCAAGCAGCGTGCGAGTTCCTCTCTCCCGATAGTTTCATCGTTATTCGCGTCAATTTCTTTAAATAGCCTATAAATTTCTCTCTCGATCTCATTTCCTAAGACGATGTCCTTCCGTTGAGGATAATCCGGTCCGTCTTCAAAGATAATGTAGAATTCTTGCTTGGAAATAGCTTTGCTTTGGTTCGCGTCCAAGTAGAAAAAGAGCCCTTCCGCCTTTGACCTGTCAGTCAAACTGCGAACTCCAAGGAGACTGAGTTTCTCGACGAAGATATCCATGGGTATGTGGCCAGTTCCGTACTCGTCGAAGAAATTATATTTTTGCTCCATTGTGTACCTGCGATTCCTAAACACTTGCTTAATTTGGTTAACGAGCCCTTGCGGCGTATCATCCAATGGATCCAGAGGCGGCTTTTCCATCGGCTTGGTGTTCGACATAGTGCCCGTGAGTAACGGCACGACTTGATTAGAGCGGGACTCAGGGAACTTTGTAGTAGTGATCTGGCCCTCCTTGTTTCTATAGTCGGTTCCATAGTAAGTTGGGCTACCGCTCACTGGATAAGATTGGTCTGGCATAGCCATCTTCTCAGGAGAAAACGTTTGAGGCAACTGCGAAGTGTACTGTGAGGTTGTACGAGCGATGGGAACTCCGCCTGTGAGTCGAGTTTCCAGCGAGAACAAATCGACGCATTTTCTCTCATCTGACATCAGAACCACGAATTTATTCGTTTTGTCGGTTTCGTCAATCTGAAGGTCGTCGTAAAGGACCCGTTTTAGGTCCTCCGTATGGATAAAGCCTTGGTTTCTCGGGTCGTATTTCCCAAAGAGACCTTTGAATGTGAGGTTGTCCTCTTTCATGAAATTGCTGATATTTTTCGCCATTGTAGTTATTAGCTTCTCCTCTTCTGGTGTAAACTGCTGGGTAGATCCCGTCTGTTTCTGAGGAGCTCCAAATAGGTGATTAAGATTATCAAGCAGGTACGATAACTTAAAGAGAGACAGGTTCAGCGGCTGGCTGGGGTTTGTGAGCTGATCGATCAATGTTCTCATCTCTTGCGATCCGTAATCAATGCCTAATTTCTGTAACCCGGTTCTGAAGTCAATGATTGGATAGAATTCGTTAGTTGTGTTGAAGAATCGAGGGATATTGGTCGATCTCTCAGCTAATTTCTGTTGAATCATCCTCAACAGAGGAGTCGCCCAGCTAAATTGAGCTCTCATTTCATTTTCGCTATATAGAGCACCTCGCCCATTGATAACCAACTTCGCGAACTCGACATGATTCACGTGGGAATCTATCTGCGGAAGAAGCGCAAACACCGCATCGCGGTCATCTCTGCTGATGTAAATGTCGAATTTGGAGAGCTCATCTATGATCGAGGTGATCGGCACGAAACCGTCGCCTCGGCGATCCCATTTCTTCAGCGCTTGGACCAGATCGATACCCTTTGCGATGACAACGGATTTGATTTTCCTTAAGACATCGTCAACTGAAGCTCCTCCTTTCTGATGCGCTTCAGTCTGAAGCCTCTTTATCCTCTCAACGAGTTCCTCGTAGTTCACGAGCTGATTCATGTCTTTGGGCACTTGAGTCGCTTGGATAACAGCTTGCACTTGCTCATTTGTCATCGAGAATCCGCAGACGCTGAACGCCATCTTAATTTGATTGTTATGCAGTTTCTTCCAACCGTTCTCGTCGACGCCTCGCAGGCTTTTGAGGATTTCTTTCTCGTTTGTGTTTACAAATTGAGCAAGCTGAAGGAGGAAACCGGTGTTCTGGGCTCCTGGCGCATCAAGGAGGTCTTTCAGCTGCCATGTAGGAATCACGCCGCTGTCTTGTTTGTCTAACTCTCTGAAAAGACTCGCGCAGACCAGATCGCTGATACCAAGCAGCGAGATCGTGGTATCGACAAATTCTTTCTTGCTGATGCTTTTGCTATCGTTCTTATCGTAGAATTTGACGACAGCTTCGGTATTTCCATTAAATCTCGTCCTGATAGTGTTAACAAACTCCTGAAGAGTCATCATGTTGCCTTGTCCTTGCATACCACCAAAGGTAGTTCGGTTAGAAGGTCCCTTATCGCTGAAACCGAAATGCTCTCGAAGCTCTCTCAAAGGCACTCTGCCGTACTCGTTGCTGACGTAATCCATCATGAGCTGCAGAGCCGGGGTCTCATCGACTCTTAATTGCTTGACTAGCGCATGTTGTAGATCCTCTCGAGAGATTGTTCCGCTGTTTTGCTTATCCTTGCTACTAAAGAGCTCGTCAAATGAAATATTGTCCTCAGTCATGAAGTTATGGACTGCTTTAAGTACCTTCTGCACGTTTTCCAACTCATGAGGGTTTAGTAGCTTCTTCTGCACATATGCAGCGTTCTGCCTATAAGTATCAAGACAGAGCTCAAGGAACTGATAATTTAGCCCGTCCTTTCTGCCTTCAAGCAGCGCGTCCTTAATATGGTTCAAATCTCTTCGATATCTCTCGACATCAAAGCCCAGCGATGTTAATCCGAGCTGGAAATTAGCGGCTGAAACTATATTATTCTCCGGTTTAAACACCTTGAATGCGTTAGTTCCTCCTGCTGCCATTAGCCTGCTGATCTCCGCGAAGATATCCCAATGAGACTCAAGGTATTTGACTATCCGGTGTCCTGGAACTCGCGAAAGACAGTAAATCACGTTGAATTTCGACACTTCATCTCGGCCTTCGCGGTCGAAAATCTTGAACAAACGGATTAAGTCATCACGAGCGAGGTCGTTCTTGATCTTCTTTAGAGCGTAGCTAAACTCCGTGAAATCCAGTTTGTCTGTTTTATTGATATGGAAGGGCTCAAAAAGCTTCTCAACTTCGATTTTTGCGGATTCTGCCTGCACTTTGAGTTGGTTGAGAAGACTAACTGCCCATTTGTCTTGATGATTCACAAGATCAGCTTGTATGGTAGGAATTTGGTCCACTCTGCCCAACGACATATTAGTGTAAGAGAGTTTGTTACTAGCTATTGTAGCGTTGTTCCCATCGTAGCCAATGAATTGTCTGAGGTCTCGCACTGGCAGATAACTTTGCGATCCGGTTTTGTTGGTTGAGAAGATATGCTCTCCCAAAATCTTCAAATTTGTAGGACACGAGAGGCCAAGTTGGGTGCGGAGCAAGTTGTCAAGTTGGTCAACTGATAACTGCTCATACTTCCCAAAGATAGTATCAAAATTCGTATATCTGGCACTTAAGCAAAGTTTTATGTCGTCTTTGAGCTTTTCAAGGTGCTTAGTCTTGAACAACTGAATGTCTTGCTTCTTCTCCTTATTATAGAATTCAAATGCGATCTGGAAAGAGTGCAGATCGATATAATCCGCGTTATCCGCCGCACCGAAAGTATCCAATAGCTTGTTGAAAACCACCTGGGTAAAATCTAAATCCAGAGACAACAGCTTCTGTTTGAGAAGCTGGACTTTGAAAAGTTTGTTTTGTGAGGCGAAGAAATCACGAAAACCCACGTTATTAATCTTCAAAAGGTAGTCTATTTCCTCCAGCAGCGGTCCTGCCCACTGAGCACGTTGGATGGCGGTCTGATGACTATCATCGTACTTCAAGTTCGAGATATTATTCGGGTCGAAGTGCCTTTTAAACTCGTTGTACGTGAGACGGCCGTTTTGGTCTGCGTCTATCAATTGGAACATGGCAATGATTTGATCCCTATTGAAACCAGGCTCCACCACCATGACGAAAGCTGCAAACTGATCGAGCGTCACGGCTCTGGTGTTGGAGGTGTCAATTAGGCTAAACATTCTCGCCATCTCCTGAGTATCGGAAATCTGTAGTTTTTTCTTTAAATTCGAGAGATTATTTTGAGCTTCGTCTGGCGATACGGCCCGCTCTTCAGGAAATTCCGCCAAGAACTCTCTTAAGGAAATGCGGCCATCTTTGTTCCTATCGAAACGTTTGAAGAGCTCGACTATCTCAGTTTTCGGGATTGTCGGATCGAGGTAGGAGATGATACGAACGAGCTCGATGAATTCAAGGTATTCGCTTTTGTCCGCATCGAAAGCAGAGAACAGTCGCGCCATAGAAAAACCTTGGAATCGCGCCAGATCCTTGATTTTTCTGACCAACGCATCAGCTGATTGGCCTGTACCGAGCTCTCGAGTCGCTTGGGGATTCACTTGACCTCCTCCGATGCTTCCGAACCCCAGCGCTTCTCGAAGCTTGTTTAGAGACACAGCTCCAGTAATATCACAAATCTCCTTTTCGAGACTAACGATCTGTGCAGAGGTCAAGTTAAGCCGCAGGATACCCTGAAGGACGTCCTGGAAGTCATACTCTGAGATGGTCCCGCGGTAGTTCCTATCGTATTTCTCAAAGATCGTGAAATCAAACGCACCAAATTTCATTTTATCCCTTATCAAATCCAATGCCGAAATTTGAGGAGTCAAACTCTCCTGTTGAGTAACAACCGTCTTGTAGTGTTCGTAGCATTGCTCAAGGTAAAACAAATTCACACTATTGAAGTCCCTATCATCAGAGAGATCAGCGATAAGCTGGTTAAGAACACTCGACGGCTTCACATCCAGCTCGCTGAGCCTCAGTTTGAATTTGCTCACAGGCATTTTCCCATCATAAGAAGGAAATTCCTCCTTGAAAGGTCTCCGTGAGCGCATGACGGCTCTTGTCAGGTCCTTCAGGAACTCCGCAGCATAAGCAGTCTTCCTCACAATCTCGATATTAGCGACCTGCACGTCAGACCTATCGAGTTTTAAACACCTGTACACTTCAGCAGCGGAGACTTTGTTGTTGTAATCGAAATCTATGACTGTCCATATCTTCCTCGCCTCAGAATCATGAATGTAAGGGTCTACTCGCTGAATCGCTCGCTTAAACGTGTCGTAATCGATGAATTCCTCGGCTTTTCCTGAAGCGCGGAAAGCCTCGAGCATATCCTTGCGGTTTTGGAGAGTAAGTCTTTCAACGAATTCCTCCAAAGCGTTTTTTGTTCGTGTTTGCTGGTATGAAGGCTGAGTTTGATACTGCGTGTCTTGCATCATTCGCGCTACGTCTCCTAGCCCGAACGCGTCTAGGAACTGCTGATCAGTGATCTTGGCCTGACGTTTCACGTCGATTAGATTGAAAAACACTCTCAGCTCGTCGTCGGTGATATAGCGATCCGCTTTTCTCACAACAGCTGAAAAATCCTGGAAGTCCAACTGCCATGGATCCTTTCTCAGCAAATTTTTGAAGCTGTTATACATGTCCTTCTTTATCTGAGTCGATAAGTTTTCTCTAAACATTTCCAATGGGTTCTTCGATAACTGAGACTGGAATTTATCAACGGGCTGTCTGTCTGTACCAGGGTCGCCAAGTCCAAACACCTGGAAAAACTCACTGACTGGAACGTACCTTGAATTGCTCTTATCAAGCTCTCTGAAAAGATCCTCTACATATCTGTATGAAATCTGCGGGTCTATCTTAAGCAAAAGACGTTCAAACTCTTCCAGCTGCAAGAAACGCGGGTCCTTTAGCTCGAGCGTGCAGAACGCGATGGCTAAATCTCGCTTGTTATTTGGACTGAGCTTATCAACGAATCTCTGTATTTCGCTAGTTGGTCTTCCAACTGCAATTGCGGTCTTGTCAAACACTTTTTGCAGTTCGTATTCCTGGAAAAGCTGCAGCTGCTTTGTGAGACCAACCAAAGAGGTGCCGAATTCTTCAAAGTCTATCTCCTGCTGGTTATTTGGCTTCAAACCCAGGAAAGAAATGAGGAAATCGACGCTCTTCTTCGTGATCTGGTTCCTTATCCCTAATAGGTGAATCCCAGTTTAAAAGCAGATATCATTAGCAAATCTTACCCAGACTCTCAAGAGCTTCTTGGAAATCGAGTCTCTTGATGAACGGACCGCTGGTAGGATAGGTTGACATCAAGTTGTAATAGTTGATCTGTTTTCTTGACAAGCCATTTACAATTGTTGTTATCGTCTGCGATGAGAAAGAAGTTTAGAGACGGTTTATTTGAATGTGACTTACGTCTTTCACATCGGCTTCCATGTACGGTCTGAACGCTTGATTGAGCGTGTACAAATGCAATCGACCAGTCGTGCTCGGGTCCAAGTGATTGAACAGCTCGACTGCTTCTACATGCTGCACGCGCTGATCGAAATCATGAATGATTCTGATAAACTCAGCTTTGTCGATCGTTCTGTCTCTGTTGGTGTCATACTTGTTGAAGAAGTCTTCAAGAGTCGTGAAATTCTCCCTGATTTTCCCATAGAAATCGCGCAATAACCGCTGCTTGCTCTGATTTTCAACTTCTTTCTTGACGTTCGCGCCGCTCTGGACTATCTCCAGGAACTTCCGGTATTCAAACTCGCCCCGAACGTTGCAGTAGGTCTGCTTGATCATCTCAAACTCGTGTGGGTCTAATGCAAGACGAGCTTCTGCAAGCGCGGTTTTGAACTCGTCCACTGTGACGTAGCCGTCGTTTCTGAAATCGAGCTTTTTAAAGAAAGGATACAGATCTATGTGCTCTATAAAATAATCACCAGTGAGAGTGAGACGCTGGTCTTTATGTTCAATAAATTACCTTTGTACAGAAATTCGGCGATTCTGTCTAACAGCTGCTGAAGTTGCCTTGGATCGATTGACTGCTTTGCTGTCACCCTCTCGGTGGGTTGGTATGTCATCGCGTCAGTTTGCGTTGGTCTCATCGCAAATACTTTTGAGAGATCATAGACTCCCTCTCCTCGTTTGTCTAACTGGAAACTGATTGCTCGAAGCTCTGAAGAAGTAAGAAATAGGTTGAGGCTCTTAGCGGCTGCTAAGAAATTATCATCTTTGATATTCCTCAGAAACCTAGCGATAGCATTAGCCGGTTGAAGACCTCGGAAAAGAGTACTTGTTGTATCCTGAAAATTTCTCAAAGAAACTTGAAACATTCTGGCCAGACACGTTAATCGCATTGATAACTTTCTGAAGCGCTTCTTCAGCGGTCTTTTCAGTGGGATCTACTCCGCCGCCAACTGCGAGACGAAATAAGTTCGATGACAGGCAAATGATTGATTTTCTTACAGCTTTGACGATTGTTTTGGAAACTAGGCGTTCCAGAAATCTGGTTTACTTTTTCATACATTCGCTTGAACTTTTCGATTGATATCTTGCCCATCTTACGGTCTTCGAACTCATTGCAAAGCCGCTCTTCTCTTTTAGTGTCGAGTCCTAAACTACATAAGCAACTCTCATTACAATGTTATTGAAATTACCTGGACACGCAGTCGCTATCGCAGTCTCAAAATCGAATCTGCTCATGTAACCATCTTGCTCCATTCCCATATTCATGAGAAAGCCTTCCAAATTCAAGCTTTGTTTTTGGATATACCGATGAATGGTCGCCATGATATCCTTCGCCCAGTACTGTTGAGGGTCTAATAGTAAAAAAAAAAGAGAGAAGTCTGCGCTAGTTGAAATCAAGGTTGCTTTACCTTCTAGATGAAGGTTCGATCTCTGAAGCTCTTCGAAGTTTTTGCCTTTATCTCTGCAATATTGGTTAAATACGATCCTTAGCTCATTGTAATCAAGGTTCCGATCGCCATTAAGATCCAAGAATGCAATCGCGTCATCGAGCTCGCCTTCGCTGGTATATATCCCGAAATTGTTTAAAATGTCTTCGAATTCTTTCCTCGAGAGCGTACCATTGCCATTTTTATCTCCTTGTCTGAACAAATCAAACAGATTCGTTTCGCCAGCTTCGAATCTCTCGATGATTTGATCAAGAAGCAGGTGAAAATTGAGCCTCGATCTCAAGAGTCGATCTACTTCTCTCGCGAATCTATCGTAATTGACTCTCTCATCTGTTGTAATGAAAGGCCTTGACATTTTATATATAGCGTCTTGGGGAATGTTCGGGTTGATTTTTTCTAATGTATTTCGGAATTCATAGAAGGAGACTTTCCCGACGCCGATTGTATCGTATCTAGAGAAGGCGTCACGGAGTCTAAAGCCTTTGAACTTGCAATCTTCTCCGAGGTTGGCAAGATAGCGATTTAAATCAGGCGTTAGTAGGGCCTGGGAGGGATTTGTTTGCATCAGCTGAGAGGTAGCTGTCTGCATCAATGATTGCATCGTAGACGGTTTTAGTGAAACAACCTAATAATTAGATTTGAATTTCTTTTATTGAAAATATTTAACAATCGGAAATATGTTGTAAAAATAAAAGTACCCCATGTGTTGCAATTTGTTTGAGAATTATGGAAGGTTTAAACGTGGGTATTCAATGTCAAAGAATGGAAGAAATCGTGATATATAGGTTCGATTGGATGATTGTTGACATGTGAAAACAAACTAATGATAGAAGTTGATAGTGAATAGACTGGAAAATGGATGTTTTCGGAGTTATACTGCATTAGAGAGAGCCTTTGGACTAGAGCAAGCCGAAATATCATATAAGAGCTTGAGATTTTCGATATACTTTCTATGGGGTACATTATTAATTATCTGGAGATTTTGATAAAAAGATATGATAAAATGTTTGATCGAACTTACATTTCAAAAAATTCAACTTGTTAGGGAGAGGAGAAAGAGAGGATTCGATTCTTTGGCGAGTTGAATATATATATAGAGAGAGTGCTATTGAATATATCATTTTAGTTATTGTGTTTAGCCTCTAAACGAGAGAGCTTTTCTGTCTCTGTCATTAGAGGTTAATAACTTTTTCAAAGGACCATAATGCCACTATCCACAAGGAGGAGATCAAGAATTAGAAATTCCCTTAGCGTCAAGCTTTTCAATAGCAAGAAGTTACTAGTTGAGTGACAGCAGACTTAAATTAGGGAGATACTTCTCATCTGCTCCAATAGACTGCTCAAAACGAAAAATGAAAATAACCTCAAAAGAGACGTTTTCGTTGTTTTTTGTTTTTAGAAATGGAATCTCCAAGTCATATCGAATTCTCCTGAGTTTAATCTAAATGATTAAATTATTTTGTATTCGTTATTTATTTTTTTTTTGCGTAACGTTGCTGAGGTAGCCATGTAAAACACCAGAGCTAGAAATTTGTTTCTGTCACTTTTCAATCTCGCATTGCCAACCGTAGCGAGAAAAAACCCAAACGAAAAGAATTTCAGACATCGTTCAACTTCTGTTTTGATATTTCCTTGAAAATATTATTTCACACGAAAAGCAGCATTCCCATGGACTGCTAGCATGTTAAGTCTCTAGCACGACTAGTCTCTTCATTAAAACACAGAGTCGTCTCAGAAATACAATTGTTAATTCAAAATATGAGATGAACAATTCAACACCTAACAAAGGAGGGGGGGGAAGGCACAACTCTCTTGAGAATGATTGCTCGCTTCATTTAATTGGGGTTAGCTCTCGCTTTTATTCGGTGGAGCCTATATAAAAAAGGAGAAGTTATTTTTTTTTCAACCAGCTCCAAAGGGGACCTACCGCGGCCTTGGCAAAATTAATCCCATCCCATTTGAAAAAATACTTGCCATCTTTGTGTCACTAGCCCATAAAACCTCTCTATGCATATATCATTAGATCGATTTAAGAATCTGGTTCGAAATATTCATGAATTTAATGTCAACTTCCTAAACCAGAAACGTATAAACTCCTATTAAAGGTTTTATTTCATTCCTGCTCCTGAGTATCAGGATATAATTTTACGAGGGTGCCTTCAAACCCTTTTTATAAATTAACCAGAAATTCTCAACCGCAACCGGAACCTTCCAAAATCTATGGAAACGTCAAAGAAAGCCACCAGTTGCGAGATTTGTCAAGCCAAGTTTGGGTTTACTCGGCCCAAACATAAATGCAAGCGCTGTAAAAGGAACGTTTGCTCAAATTGCGGAAAAGGCAAAAGAATTGTAACAAACCCACCCTCTTGACACCCCTCATCTCTTCGTCCCTAGATCATCGGTTTCACTGACACCAAGCAGCACAGAACATGCGATATATGTGAATTAGACGTTCAATTCCAGGCTAAGCTCAGACAAATGGTAATTATCATACAATTTCGTCAGACTTATTCTTGAATCGCTTCAGAACAATGTGACCTGGAACCGTGTATCCGCCATTGGCGAGGAATGGATCGCAGCTATTCCAAATTTAAGGTTGAGTTTATCTCATTTCGCACCATTTGCTAACCTCTTCTATCCTTAACGTGCAGCAAATTGAAAGAAGAAACGCCGTTTAGTGCATTGTTGAAAGAGGCCGATCAAATGGACCAAAACGACGCGAATTTCCGGGACTTGGAGAACGATGTTGGCAAAGGCAGAACGGACAAAACTTGTTTCAATTTCTCCTTCCACGAATTTTTACACTACGTGCAAGGGACGCTGCCTGTTACGGAATGCAGGAGTAACATGAAAAGCGTGTTGAAAGCCCACGCGATGCGAAACCCTTCGATGGGATATGTGCAAGGGTTAAATCTCGTCGCAGCATTCCTGCTTTGTTTTCTCGATGAAGAAGGCGCATTCTGGGTGTTGACGCATTTGATAGAGAATGTGTTGCCGCCGTTTTACTATTCAAAAACGCATAAGGATATCAGTCTATTCGGCTACCACGCTGAGAATTTTGCGATAAAGAAGCTGCTCAAAGAGACGCTGGAGTTGAATCAAAGCGAGGATATATTCACGATGGAGTCGTTCGTTGATATGGTGCTTCCTTCACTAATGATCCCATTACTCAGCGATACTCTCAACGTGAGCGGAACTTTTATGATCTGGGATGAAATGATTAAAAATGCTGATTTCACGGTGATGGAGAGAGCAGTGCTTGCCATTTTCAAAAAGAATCGAGAGCTCGTCCTCGACCAAGACCTCCTCACCGGCCGTAAGTACCGGGACTTCTTTTGCAGGGATATAACCACAGATTTCTTGCAAATAAAAGCAAAAGCTATCGATGTCTCCAGCAGTAAAGTGCGTGCTCTCCGAGAGGAATTTGGAAAAGCTTTTGAGGAGGAGTGGGCGAGGCGGAGCTATAAACCTAGAAAAACGATTGTTGAAGGAAAGAACTTTGGCAGAGCGGAGATCGAGCAGCTGCAGAAGGAATACCAGGAGCTCATCAAGAAGAAAGGAGGCAAGACAACCATCGCGAAAGAAGAAGTTAAATTGCTGCTTGAAAAAGTCGCGCCGGCTCTTCACAGTTTTATCAACTCAGAGTTCGGCCCGCTGAAACTGTTTGATGTATTCGACGTGACGAAAAGCGGAAATATCTCGCACAGGTAATCCTACCTTCAGCGATGTGGGTCTAATTATCGTATTATTTAGTGATTTTCTAGCATTTTCTTCGCTTTTGATCAAAGGACCGATCGAAGAAAAAGCGCTATTTTGCTTTAAACATCACGATAAATCTGGGAAGAACTACTTGACGCCAGAAGAGTTTGCAGAGTTCTTGGATACGATAACTCGAGCGAGTTTGGTGCTGATGTATAACGAGGTCGATCCGTTTGTTCTTGAGAAAGTATCGAGCTTCAAGAAAACGATGCAGAGCACCGTAAAAGACATTCCGAAAATCAAATACGCTGATGTGCAAGAGAAACTCATGTCAAACCCGCTCGTCTCTGAAGTGTCGCAGGAGCTGGAGGGAAGAAGGAGGAAAAGCACGGCGCTGTTCACAGCTTCTCGAATGAAATTTCTGTTGAAGAGCCCGAAAGATGAAGAAGAAAAAGTGAAGGAACCGAGGGTGCCGTCTTTAAATTTAGATGAGGAACCGAAAACTGAAGAGATGAAACCTCCTTCGAATGACCAGCTCCATGAAGGAAACAAGCTCGGACTAGTAATGAGAAGCGGAGAAGAAGAGTCTGCTGAGGTGAATCTGCCGAACTTTTTATCAAGTCTTGAGCAAGGAGATCAAGATCAGCACTATCTTTTGGATCCAGCCCAAATTATTCGAATTCAAGTATCAAATCCCCTTGCGCCACATGAGCAAAGCCTCACATCGCAACTTTCTGAAGGGCCTGTTATTCTTCTGAACAGTAGCGAGCAACCACTGGAAGCTGAAGAACAGGACTTACCAGCACAGGGATTGAACTCTTTGGTGAAAATAGCGGAGAGAGCCAGTGATAGATCCCTGAATCATCAAAACGAGGATCCAACACTCTCCACAGAAGGGATTGTAATCTCCAACGATTCAGTCTCCTCAGCGATGCTAGCAGAAACAGCTGATAGTCACTCTATCAATGCCGATTCCCTGAGAGCGCTTGGAATGAACCTCTCTTCAAAGGTGGAGAATACCCCCTCTGATTTGCCAAGCACTACTGAAGAACTTTGCCTTAGACCAGGTGCAATTTCCATCGAGACCAACAAAGAGGAAGCTGACATCCATCAAGACACATTAACTCTCATGAATATTGAGTCGGGTACTTCACAGATCTGCGGAGCTCATGACCCTACCAACTCATTGATTGAATCTCAACCTCCAACCATCCAATCTGGGAATCGATCACAGGAAATGATCTCAAGTATTAGAGATGGTCCTTCAGATCTTCAGCTTATCGCTGAAATGGAAACCAAAGAGAGCAATCTGTTAGAACACAGCACAAGTCCATTGATTTCTACTCCTAATAAATTGCCTGATTCACTACCAGGACACTCTCTCTCACAATCTAGCATGACCCTTATGAACGAGGAGGACGATTTGCCTGCTACCTATCCAAAGAACTTCGACAAAAAAATATCCCAAATTCCAAAAACTCTCAAAAATAACGACTCAGGCAGCAATATTCCACACTCTTTACAAACAGACCTCCAGCTTCATCATTCTACCTATGGCAATATCGCTGAACTCCTAGCAAAAGAGAATTACAAAGAAGATCTTCATACCCCTGAAGGAATTGCCCTGACTCTCCTTGCGATGGACACCAAAGCGTCTAATCGCTCTTTAGAGCAAGAAAATGCTCTTCACAGTCAAGTCGTTAACCCTCCAGGTGTGCTTCGACAGAACTATTGCAGTTCGATGGAACGAGAAAAAGAAACTGAGGATATGGATCTCATCCAGAGGACTTACACAATTTATCGATTAATCGAGAAAAAATTGAGCCTCGCGGTGAAAGCTCATGTTGAAGATTTTATCGCCACAATCCAGAAAGGATTGGAACTGGCAACTGTTCCCGCCGAGCACCTATTAGCCGCTAAGAGCGAAAAACACCAAAAAGAGCTGCATGAAAAGTACCATGATATCGAATATCAGACAAGCCAGTTCCTCAGCAGTGAGGATCCTATCAATATTACTGACATCTCAGAGGACCAGATGATACTGAGCCGCGTGACTCAAGCTAGCACAAACCAAAACGACGAAACTATGGAATATAGACTCGTTCATCCAGACCATCGAATCTCATTAGAAAAGGGAGAGGATGAGCAAAGCACAATGCGTATTTCGCAGCGATCACAGCAAACTGACCAAGGCGACATCTCTGGCATTTCTTCAATCCCGGGAAGCACAAGAACGTCAATGTTCCAGAAAACGAGCCTCATTCGCAGCGACGGAGGTCAAAGCTTCAGCAACAGCGAGATCTCGGCTAAAAGCCATGAAGAGAGGATTATGTTCCTTGAAGATGAGCCTAAGAGGGAGAATTTGCTAGTAGACCAGTTTGATGTAATCGAAGAAGAAGATGACCACGTTTCGAGGTCTGAGGACGCTAAATCGAAATCAGACAAGTCCGATGGAGCATACTCAAGGACAGCTTCTGAAATGATGCTTAAGGAGTTTAATAATCTAGCGAGAGAGTCCTTTATTCGAGAAAATAGCCCTATTTTTACTGATATGAAAACCGCACCGAAAAGTAAAGTTGATGAGGTGAGAGCGACTAATAGAAATAAATCGACGAGCTCTGGGAGCTGCCAAGGGTGTACGATTTTTTGATTTTATATATTCGGTATTTGGAGAGTTTTACCGTTGAGAAAATAGAGTTTACTGTAATATATTTAAAAACATGATGGATCATTCATTATAAGCTATGATCTCTTTTCTTTTCTTAATTACTAACTTTTTTGGGAAACTTAAACAGATATGTTTCAGGTCTTTAATAAATCAGATTACAAAATTTAAATTCAAATTTCTGGTTGATTTGTTATAATTTGTTAAAAAATTCACGAAATCTTATATTTTGAAATAAATGATCTGGTATTCTCTCGTGTGTTATATAGGAAGAATTGTGTGTACTAATATAAAATCAATTGTGTACAGGTTGAAGTGAAAGCGTAAGGCTCTTGTGATAAGAACTTATGTAGACTTATGGAAGGCTGCTTTTGTGATGTGTCAAGGTAGAAAAGAATGTTGATAAAATGTGACATTATTTTCATATCGCATTTCATTCTGCTGGTAATGTGTATTTCTTCGATGTTTAGTATCCGCCTTTATGAAAATTACCTAAATTCTCCTTTCTCTAAACCAATTCGGTTAATCAAGATATATGTTTTCAATACTGCAGTTTTTGAATTTAAAATCTGCTCCCTTGAATGTCAATTTAGTAGATTATTGGATTCAAATGTCAATTTAGTAGATATTTAATATAATAAACTCAAACACAAAATATCAAATTACAATCAGCTAGTAATTGTTATCTATCAATAGGTCCAATCATAGAACGCTTTATTCTCTAATTCAAATTTTACAAGCTGGATGCATTTTTTTTCTTTTCTGAATTGCAATTCCGAAATCATTCATTGCAGTATTCTTAAGTTTATTTTTTAGAAAAGCACACTATCCAACAATTTTCACTAACCAAGCCGTCGTAAAATTCATACTAGGTTGATTGATCATTCCTAAACTAGCATTTTAGCTCTTTTGTGAATCCGAAGATTTATTAAGATGTTTTTCAACAATCAGTTTACAGTGAAAAAGCACATAACACAATTTGTAGAAATCTAATCTAAAACAACATGGCTCACATTCCTCAAAAGAGAATAAACTAACAAACAGCTTTACCAAATGTTCATACTGAGTTCTTAAAACTCATGCGAAAAAACCAACAACAAAAAAAAATCGGCTCAAATGATCCACTTTCAAACAACTGGATTAGCAATAGAAGGCTTAAATCTTCTAAACCTATGCTGAAACACGCTGTTTGATTCCTGCATATTCATTGGCTCTCTAAAGCCTGATTCTAGTTCCGGTGGAGGAGTATAATTCTTTCGATAACTATGGGCTCTCAGAGGCTCTTCTATTTGCTTTTCTCCTCTGTATCTTTGGGAGTGAGACTCTACCCGGTTCGGAGAAGCATCTCCAACAGTCCCCGTCACATTTATTTCGCTGACTCCAGAGATATCGTTGTTGCCTCTCGCTTCAACCATCGATTTCAGCCGCGTTCTTGGCAGTTCAGGAGTCCGTGTTCGATAGCTCCGAGGCTCTTTGACCTCTAAAAGTTTATTCAAAATTTTAAAATGCGGACTTGGATTCTGCGAATTCAAATTAGAGCTCTCGAAGTCGCTTATTTGGTTTGATGGAGTGACCTATCGGTTGATTAAGAGCGAGAGTTTCGGGGAGTAAGTACCTCTTTGATAAACAATTTGGTTGCTTCATTTGATTTTAAGATGTCATCGAGTAATTGCTTTGAGGTTAGCTTATAAGACTGTTGCAGGTTGTCGGATTTTAGTGTCGAAGTTTTAAGTTGGGCTAGTTAATTTGAACGACTGAGCTGGTGAAGTATAGGTAAACTTACCTCGCGCTGAATGCGTCTCTATAATCGAGGCGTTTTGTCTGCTCTTGTCGAGGTTTTGGAATAAAAGAGGCTCATTTGTCATTAGAAGACTTTTTTGCAAAAGCGTTTTTGGCATATTTATCGATTCGTTTTGAGGAGTCACTGCGGTGATATTGCTCACGTTTACACTGGTGTCGCGCTTGGATTTGTCAATTGAAATATCCTCATCCTGGTATCGCCGAAAGTAGTTCTGTCGACTGGGATTTCCGTTCTGTTGACTCGAACTATATTGACCCATAATATCAAAAGATAAAAATAGTTGAGATCCTTCAAATTACTCTCGGCTTCGAAGATTGCTTAACTGAGGAGGCCGAATATTGCTTGAAATGCTCCCGTTCTTGCTTCCGCGAGACATCACGGGCCTGGTTCCTTTTGGAGCGCTATACTGTCTCATTTTATCTAAAAGAATTATATCTTTGACCAATCCTATTCTCAAAGGATTACTCTTCGCTTCGCTCGAGTCTTTATAATAATCGGCTTGCAGCTGATCAATCAACGGGGTGCGTAAATCAGGGATGGCTCTTTCTTCTGACTCAACTATCTTCCTCACGAATCTCCTCGGTCCCGACGGTTTACTTTCTCCTAGTGTTTCTCTATTCTTTACTCTCTCGTTGATTTTCGAACGATATCCTATCGTAGTGTCAGCTGTCGCTGGTTTGACAAGGTAAGGGTTATGGTGCCTAATAAGCGTGAGTTCAGCTGCCTCTAAAACTGGAACGTTGTACCTTTCGATTCCAGACAGCGGAGTGAACTCAAAGCCGCCTAGTTGCGTATTATTGCTATCTGGAAGACCAGATTTATAGGTCTCTCGGGCGCTAACGATTTGTTTTTCGAAAGTTTTTGGGATGGCCCTTCTCCTGCTGGCTTCTGGCCGTTCCTCTCCTCCAAAGGCGTCAAGACCGTCCAGAGGAGACGTATCTCCGTCTTTCTGATTAAATTTTGAGTGTTGTCCTTGAGTAGCCTCAGGATAAATTGCTGGCTTCTTGAGCGTCTGCTTTAGTAACTCCCTCAAGGGAGTAGCTTTCCGGTCACCATAATCTTTCGACGTGTTTCTCGACCGCTCCCAAGGACTCACAGAGCGTTCGTTGAAAGTAATCGGTTTCTGAACAGGAGTTTTTTGAATTTCAGTCGTATTGGTGGAGTTTTCGTTCTCAGGAAGCAGGTTCCCTCGCTTCTTTTGCATCTGTCGGCTCAGCTGAGCCAGATTCGTAAAATTGAAATCGAGATCGATTGGAGATGCTGATCTTCCTGAACTCTCACCTCTTCGAAGAAGTTTATAACCAACAAAAAGACCTTGACTGTTTACCTTGTGGGAGTCTTTGCTGTATCTTCCGTCTTTATCCCTATTATTTTCGGAGTTTTGTTGGTTTCGCTGTTGTAGTTATTCGAGTTTGGTTTTTTTTGCTCCAGCTGCTCTGCCTTTGAAACGCTGAGAACCCCCGATTTTGAACTAGACCTGCTTTTTCCGCCTGTTCTCAAGTGCCGTTGAAGCAAGAGATAATACCTACAATCGCTTCAAGCCAACTGCTACTCAACAAAAAGATTACGTTGTAGTCGCGCTATTATGCTTATTAAGCTCCAAGTATTTTTTCACTTGTTCCGGGTTTAAATTGTACTTCTCTAACTGACTGAGCACACTCATATTCACCTATCCCGAGTAAAATAAACTTTCTGCTCGCAAAATTGTCCTTTTACCGGTATGACGTCCTTGTTCATAATAATTCCTTCAGGTATTTGCTCAGGCTGCGAAATTTGAAACCATGGATGGTTCCGGATCATTTCAATCGTGTATCTCTTTTCCGGATCGGTCTTCAGAACACATTTCAGCATATCCCTTGCGCCAGATGATACAAACTTGGGGATCGAGAACTCTCCTCGTGTAATCTTTTTGTAAAGAGCCGCCGTATTCGGATCCTCAAAGGGCAAGAAGCCGCAAATAGACGCATAGAGAATAATCCCGCTTGACCAAATATCAACTTTAATGCCATGGTACCACTTTCCTTCGATCATTTCCGGCGCCGCATAGCAAGGCGAACCACAAGCGGTTTTCAGAGTCTCGCCTGCGCTGTATAGGTTACTTAAGCCGAAATCTGCGATTTTGATGTTTCGGTTATGATCAAATAGCAAGTTCTCTGGCTTTAGGTCTCTAGAAGCAGCTTGAGAAAATTTATATGAGTCGCCAAAATTACCGATGCACGATTCCCAGTTTATGTATATATTCAATCCCAGCGATGATTTGCTGATAAAATTTGCATGCCTCTCGCTCTTTAAGTCTAAACAAACTATCACAATGCCTTCTGATGAAAATAGTACCTTTTCTGCTGGACGATATATTCGAAGAGCTCTCCTCCGTTGCAATATTCCATAATAAGGTACAATTGCTGCGATGTTTCTATAATCTGAACACAATATAAGCTCCACGTTGGAGTTGATGGGGGTTTACTTCATAGAGCTGGATGATGTTTGGATGTCGAACCATTTTTAAAATTTTGATTTCTCGCATGACTCGTTGAATGTCTGCAGCTTCAACGATTCTTTCTTTCTCAAGGATCTTTATTGCAACCTATAGATATCTTCATGTAAAGGCAGCTGATAGGACTATTCTCAAACCTTCTCGCCAGTGATTAGGTGCGTTCCTATTTTGACCTTGCCGAAAGTCCCTTCTCCAAGAGATTTCCCTGATTTATTTGAAAAATTCGCACAATAAAGACCAGTGAAGATATGAATTACCCAATGCGTAATTCCCAACGATTTCTCCGCCGCTCTCTAAGCTGAGGTTTGAAGAAAGAGAGCCAGACTTCTCTTGGTGCGACATTTGTCAGTAGTAGTTTGTTATTTATGAAGAAAATTAATTGAGTCCAGCGGTGATAAATAAAGCTCAACCAGAAAAAGGCTTAACACAGATGTAACGCAAAGAATTCCAGTTTATCTAACCAGATACAAGAAGTTCAAGATGATCTTCCACGTTTTCAAATCACTATTCCATAGAAGGAAATAGGTTATAGTAGCAAGCGTTTCGGTTTATTTATATAAAGCGATTAAGAGATAGATGAAGCTAATTGCTTGGGAGGAGCGAGCAATCGAATTTGGTTTCAAACTGTTGTAGAAATCCATTGAAGATGAGCTTTTCAATATATGGCATGAAAAAAACAACAATAATTTCTTCTCAAAGATCATTGGCTTCGAACCACTGCTCTAGCCTCGAAGAGTTTAGAATTACTGAGGAAAAGAATGTGTTGGTTTATCTCTAGGGTGAGTTGTTATTATAGGTCTAGAGTTACTAAAGAGAAGTGATTTGAAACTCGAGAGAGCTAAAATATTGTTTGATTTAATCGATAATAGTAGTAGATACGTATCGAAATTTTATTGCATTGGATTGTTCGTTGTTTGAAGAATTTACAATGGGAATCCTGACATTTAAGCAACAAAAATATGAATTGGCTGATGTAACATGATTAAGATTTCGGTTTCTTCACATGATGTATTAATTCTCTGAAAAATGGGATATCAATCAGCATATACGCAGTAAAATAGCCGACTCCGTACAGCAGCCCGGCCATAAACGGAAAGAGAACAAAATATTTCAGGAAGCCTCCAATGCCTTTTGATTTTCTCACTCGTCTGATGTTGTCGAAGTAGTGATGCCAGTCCATTTGGTATGCGGGCCTTTCCACTCTTTATTTTCTAATGTTTATTTCTAAATTAACTTTCAGATGGAATAAAAGCCAAAAAACATAGAAACAAATGCCATGAAAAGCTAAAGCTTATATGCATGATAGAAAAGCCTGTAGTAACGCGACAACATAATTTTTTGTGAAATAATCGAAAAAATGGGATCCTCGATGCTTAGCAAGAATAGAAGATATGTTCGGAGGATTGTATATAAAATTACTTTAAGAATTGGGGCTAGAGTCTTCTACATTTATTGGAAAAGCCAAGAGCAGGGCTGATTATAGGATAAAGCCCAGTTCTTCATGTTTTAGTCCGTTCTTTTTGCCTATTATCATTCAACACTTGAGTGATGTCTCTAATCCTTGTAAACGAGTCAGATTGAGTCAGAAAAGCCGGTCACCCCATCCTACCGAAGGGTCTTTGATCTCCAGCTGACCTCATCAAGCTCATACAATCGAATTTAAATTTCATAATTATATGAATAATCAGATCGATTCGTAATATCACACGAGTATTTCCACAAAATATAGCCGTATGGAAATTGACAGAATTCCATTGGAAAGAGAACTCCATAGATGACCTTGTAAATACAAGAATAGATCGCATATTGAAAAATCTATTTTCTCATAAGGAGCTAAATATATATCACGGTCGGGCTTTTGTAAAAATTAATTATTAGTGGATAAAATCATTGGAGATGGATTTTTAAAAATATATAAACTAAACAGAATACAACAACAACGCGCGATTTGGTACACGCTAATGGATCCGTAATATTTCGATCCTTTTGGTGCTCATTTAACCATTTACAATTAGAGAAAAACTCGATAAGATCTGCAAACTTCTAGATCGAAGCGAACAAGAATTCAAAAAGCTCCTTGAGTACAGCGAAGTGAGTTCCAAACGTTATTTGCATGAGCAGATCCAAAAAGTAAACTCCAATTTTGCTGCTAAGTGCTTTATCTATCTTTGAAGGGAATAGATCTCTACACGGTTGTTTCATCCGAATTCGCGAATTATTGTTACCTCAACTGCACTGATAAAGAACGTAACGTCGTGATTCAGATCTCTAGAGGATACAACTCTCTGCTAAACGAATTGCTAAAAATTCTTTTAATTCAATTAACAAAAAAAGCCAATCTCTCCTCGCCGCATCCCGAAAAACTCTCATCAAGTATCTATTTTTCTTGAACCGCTCTTGATTGAAACTGCTTTAGCTGCGATTCAAACAGAAGACGCTTCCATCCTTCAAGAGCAAAAAGCTAAACCCGTTGCCGAGAAGGTCGCTGGAGGAAGAAGAATCCAACACTTTCAGACGACTCTTATGCCCATTACGGTTTCCGTCCCGAATGAAGTTATCAAGGAAGCCCCTATTGCGGAAACCTCTACAATTCATTCTAGGAACCCGACTCTACTCTCTCCACAGCTCCACTCTCCCCAGTTGCTTCCGCTGGCAAAAAGTACTTCTGAACGAAAACCTATCAAGACCATGACCGAGCCTCAATTTGCATTTCTCAAGAATTCTAACTCAATGATCGTTGAAGACGTAGTGAGTAGTCCTCGAAAAGTCGACTTCACTCTCACAAGCACTAATTTACAAAACCAGAGTGAATGTCAATTAGATCCTGAAGAAAAAGAACAACAACAGCAACAAAGCAATGGCCCTGTAGAGGAGGGCTTTGAGGATCTCCAGAAAAGAAAAGAGCTTCTCGAAAAGCTAGGTGCGACTGGATCTGCAGTTCACCTTGAGCAAGTATTAAAGAATCTCGCTCGATCCAAAAGGCGACAAAAAGGATTCCTAAAAGAAGAGCTAGACCTTGATGAAGATGAATTGGATTTTGAAGCGATTCAAGATGATTTGGTCAGAGCGTATGACGGCGCACAAAGGAAAACCGCAAACAGGGTGTTGAAGTACGTAACGAAAAAGGAAGTAAAAGAAACCTTGATTAAAAGAGTTTGGAAGCACTCCGTGGGGACAGAGGTAACTTGCTTTATTCATTAGAACCTGTCCTCATTTTCAAACAATTAGCCTGATTATGGGCTTATTGAAGCTGAGCGACAAGCGCTTCTTAAAACCAAAGACGATGAATACGAAAAGTTGGTGTATACGAAAGAAAGTGAAAACAAAAATTTAAAAGAAAGAGTGGAGGAACTTCAACAAAGACTTGCAGATGCGGTGACTGAGCTGCTTGAGTTGAAAGTCAAAAAAACGGAAGAAGAGCTCTCGCAAAATGTATTACAAAAGCAACTGAGGGAGCTGATTCAAGAGAACAAGACGCTCACTGAGAAGCTCGGAAGAAAGGAAATGAAAATCAAGAGCTTCAAGGATGATATGGCGAGTCAGGACGACCAAGCCAAAGGAATTGTTGATATCTTGGCTCGTCGAAATAAGTATATCAGATCCTTTTACCTGGCCAGATCTTGATAATAATTAGTACTCTCGTGGAAGAGAATCGAAAACTCGAGACAAGTTGCCTAGAAATGACAAAAGAAATCGCGAGTTTGAAAGAGGAAATCGGAAAATTGAAGCAAATGGTTAGCGAAAAGTGCGCTGTTATTGAAGATTTGAAGTCGAAAACGTCAGCCTCTAAGACTCACAATCAGTTGTCAATAAATACAGATTTTGATGATGGCGTTAAGTTTGAGTATCAGCTAAGTCCTTCGGTGTTGATCGGTGATCTGAGTACAGTAAAACAGCAGAAATCGCTGGCAGACAGGTCAAAAGAAACTCAAACCGAATCAGAGGAACGAGTCCATTCAAGACAAAACCAAAGCAACCACAAAACTGATGAAACCAGTTCGGGCACTAGAACGAGGGGTTCTACAATAAGTAGAAGAGAAAATCTGTTGAAATCAACAGAATCGGCAGTAGAAAAAGCAGATAGTATCTCCTCAACTGAAGAAGCTGTTAACAAGAAAAATGACACAGGCCGTTTGAATGGTCTCCATGCTCTTTCCACAAATGACAACGCGAAGGAAACGAGCAAAGGACTTGATATTCTTTACGATGATGGCGCTGATCCAGTGTCAAAGATAAAACTGTTTTTGGAGGTGGCAAGATTAAATTTGGAGCATCTTGCTGATTATCTAGCTTCCCAACGTCCGGCAACAAACCCTCAAACAAATAAGACAGCAGGCTTAACCCACAGAGCGAGCTTAAAGTCAGAAAACAAAGTTGATAACTGGCTCGAGCAAGAGCAAGAGCAAGAGCCAAGCCTGACCGAAAAACCAATTACCAATAAACTATCTCTCATCACGCCGAACACGCCTAAAACCTTGTTTTCTCGCACCTTACAAACTTCGAAATATAATTCAAATAGTAAGAGTACCAGCCATTTGTTCACCAAAACTTCAAGCGTTGACGTGAATTCTCAAGGAAACGGATGCAACAATCAAGCCAGAACTAAAAAATTCATAGGGAAAATTTTTGACAAAAACAACATTCCACAAAACGATTTTCTTGCGAAAACATCAATCGACCAGAAGAGTAAAGATTATCTTACAACTGTCAAAGGACATGGAAAACACTCGCAAGGGTCAGACTATCTGCTCAGTGACTCAACTGGTTTCAATAATGCAGCATACAGCACTTCGTATCCTTCGCCAAGGTGTGCAACCGACCGGTCAGCTTCAGGGTCAAGGCACTACACTGTCCGAGGTTTAAGTGAAAGCATTCCTCTCGAACACCACCACGCACGCTCACTTTATGGAACGGATCTCTTGAGTCAAGACTCTGCGAGGGAAAATCTAATCCTCATCTCGGAGAGAAGTTGGGGCAACAAGGGCCAAGACGAGCTGCAGAAAACGAAAGAAGAGCAAGAATTTGAGTATATTTTTGGGGAATTGCAACAAAAAGCCGTGCTGAATCCGAGAATCAAAAAGATATTTAAGAAGACTGTTATGATAAATAATCCTAGGCTCACAGAGCAAGATGCTGAGAATGGGAATTTTGAAGTTGACTTCAAGTCGTTTAAGGACTATGTAAAGGAATTTAAAGTCGTTCATAGTCACTGTGGGGAAAATTGCCCTCATTTGAAGCGCTTTTACGAGAATATCGGTTATATGAAAGCTCGACAAAAAAGACCTCAGATGGCTGTTCACGTCACTGATATTGAGAGACTCCCAAAGATTAATTATTACCAGTTTAAAATTCAGAGCTAGAATGGATGAATGCAGAGCTTCTGTGTAATAAATATATAATTTTTTTGCTCATATTTCTTTGCTGTTAGCAATTCAGACTGAGCTCAGTCGTGTTTTTTTTTGTTTTATATATGTAAAAAAAATGATTGAGGATTTGTAAAACAAATCATTTGGATGTAAAGACGGAAAAGCAATGTTACATAGAAAAATAACGCATTTCTGTAGTGTTCAAATTCTCTCAACTCATCTAAAAATAATTGACGCGGTTCAGAAGTTATTCTTTTTTTCGAAATTTATTCTTGTTATCTATTCTCCACGCGAAGAAATATATTCTATGTTATGTAATAGCAAAATTTATCTCCGATCAAATCTACAAACTAATTTGAATTTTCTTTTTTTGCATGCTTGAACTTTGATACAATTATGTAAAAAATCAACCCTATTTCATGGCTTTGCTTTGCGAGCTCATAAGGATTTATTTATCGCTAAAATGGATATCGAACATCTTGAAGATAGAATCTGAGATTCGTATTTTTTGACGGCGAGATGAAGACATTCTATTTCAAAAAAAAATCGAATTAATTTGATAGATTCATCAAGTTTCCTCGAACGAAATTATTTTTTGAAATTATTAAAATAGGAACTTAAGTAAAAACAGAGTTTAGGACCAAGTATCAACAATCAACATGGTAACCCTTCCTCTCCAAAGCACCCAAACTCATTTACTACTTTTCATAGGATATCGAAAATTCAGGCAAAAATAACCACCACGGTAACTCCTCCCATTTTTCCTTTTAGACATTAAGAATCTAACACAAAAGATGACCTCGAAGATCCTTTTTACGATGAGGATCCTTATAACGACGAGGCTCTTACTCAACAGCCTCCCGCGAAGGAACCAGAGCAGAAGCCACAAGAAAAATCCCCAGTTGTCCAGAAAGAAGACGAAAAACCTTCTTCTCCAAAAAAGTAGCCATAAAAATTCAAAATCAGCGCTCAAAAACTCCTAGACCACCCACCGACCAGAAGGACCGCACCCCAACCGAGACTTCAAAGCAGCAGAATCCGCCTTCAAGTGCTTCGATGGAGATTCAGAAAAAAACGAGCGATAATAGTACTTTCTTTAAATAATACACGCTATTAACCCATCAAAAAGCCCCTAAGATCCAAGGAGATTTCCCTATGCGCTCCAGCAACCATTCTGAGTATTTGGTTCATTTCTACATTAAGGACGTCCCTTATACGGACAAGCAAAGAGACATAAAGACCTATCTTCAAAAGATGAACACAGAAATCGAGAAATTTGGGCCAATTAAAGAGATTTCGGTGTCTGATTTGAACTCAGCGTTCGTATCCTTCGCTATTGGAATGCTCTACGATTCTAATGCTCAGCAAGCAATTGATAAAATCCGCTTGAAGCAGCTTTTCGGAATTGAGAGGAAAGGAAACGAGCTCTACTTAGAGCCGTCACGCGCGTTCGCGTTACAAGGCAAAGAGGCCAAAGAAAAGAAAATGCATGAAAATCGGAAAATCGAAGACTCACACAAGAGTGAGAGCTCTCTTCAGAAACCTCGTGATGATGATTACCGCGACAAGGACCGAAGAAGTCCGAGAAGAGACCAGGATAAGTATAATAAAGATTACAATAAAGACGGCGATCGAAGAACTCGCGACAGGTAGCTTTTACTCCAAGTGATTAGAGGGTTAACCTTTGATAATAACTTTAAGTGGAAGAGACGGAGATCGCAAGCAGGACGTAAAGGCAGGCTCTGCCGCAAAAGATCATGGACGAGATCGCAGTAGAAGCGGGAGCAAGAGCCGAAGACGAAGCTATGATAGAGGCTCTCCGCGTAGAGACTATGATAAAGACGATCGAAATCGAAAAGACTACCGCAGTGACCGTGATAGAGACTACTATGACAGAAAAGACGACGGGAGAGGAACGAAAGACGACAGAGATAAATACGGCAGAAACACGAAGGACGATGGTCGTGACACATTCAAAAGAGGAGGCCGCTCCAGGTCTCGATCCAAATCAAAAACGCGTTCTCGTTCTCGTGGTCAAGGCAGAGGTCAAAAGCGCTCTCCAGATACTCGAGGCGACAGCAAGCGGTATGAGAAAGTCACTAGCAATAAGAACCAACCAAAGGATCAGAAAGGTAGTCGGGAAAGTGATTCGTTGAAAGTTACAAAATCACAGAGCACTCCAACAGTTGATCAGTCTAATTTAAAAACACCAGTTACAATGCCTCAGTTCAATCCTACTGCCGCTCCGAACCTCCTTGCTCAAAACCTGGCCGGAATCCCGGGACTTCAAGCTCCTCAAATGTTACAATGGCCTCTAGGACTAAATCCCTTTGCAAATGCCGATCCACAGGCCCAAGCGCAATTGGCAGCGGTGCTTAACGCGCAGCTCATGAGTATGGGTGCAGCTGGTTTCAACCCGCAGGACTTGGCTCAGTTCCAGGCGCAACAGCAGAATCCTAGTGCAATTCCTATTCAGAAGCCGCTCAATGTGGCAACGATGCAAAATGTCATTCCACCGCAAAATCCGGTGCAAACCTTCGTAGATCCTGCAGTTGGAGGCAATGCTATGGATAATCAATGTACTTTTTCTCGTTTTGAAAGAAGATTGCTAAATTCTTATTTTTTTTCTTACATCGATTGTAAATAGCCATTGGATCTAAACTGAATCCACCCATGCAGGGTCAACCAATGCAACCGAACACTCAAATGATGCAGCAAGCTTTCCAGCAGCCGCCTCCACCTCAAAACGTTGCTCAAAGGACTGTTTCCACTCCGCAGCAAAATAAAGTCAATCCGGACACCGTGAGTTTTATCGTAGGAATTCCGCTCGATTTCAACGAGCATAAAGTTATTTCTCTCCTCCAAAAACAGAATTTTGAGGTCCCTGTTAGCCATGAATGGCTCAAGGAGGGCAATATGGAGTACCTGAAACTGGTCTTTCCCACTGAGCAAGGAACAAGCAACTTCCTCCGAAGCGATTTCAAAATCTCAGTTAACGAATCAACAGCTATCCCAGTCATCGCGCTTCCTTACCTCCCTGAGCTATCGATCCTTAGCATGGTCGGATTCCACCAGATGAGAGTCGATAGCAGTGAGACCATCGATTTAGAATCTCTGATGTCTGGTCTAAACCTTTCTTTTAACGATATTGTGGATATCATTCAACAAAGCGATAAGAGATTCGTGCTTGTTTGCACGAAACCCATCCAAAAGCTCAGAGAGACCATGGAGAAAAAAGACATGCGTGTGACTCTCAAGAATGGTAGGGTTGCTGTGTTGACCGTGAATGAAATAGAAAAACCGGAATCTGTCGTGCGGAAGACAGTGAGCAATAATTTACTAATTAAGAAACGAAGTGGACAGCTGAATGCTAGTGTGGAAAGCAAACCTGACGCTCAGGAGAGCATGCAAGAAGGTTTCCCTAGTTCTTTTATTCTTTCTGACTCCAAAGCTTACTTTAGAAGGCAAAAACGATGAGACAGGCGAAGGCGGCAAACATTTAAAAATCACGAATAGACGTGGTTACAATGAGGGCGGTAGAGGTGATTATAATCAGAATTATCGAAATGAGGGCGGAAAAGGAGGTTATTACAGGAAAAATCAGAATACTGGTGGGAATTATGGCAACAGACAAAGGAATTATGATAGGGATGATGGCAAAGGCTATGATAACAGTGGTAATTACAGAGGGAACAGGAATCAGTACGATAAGAAACCTCGTGGACAAAATTACAGCAATAAATAAGACGGATCTCAAAGGCTTGTATATAATCACTCAGCGCCTCGGGAAATGGAGGCTGGATTCAATCAAATTAGAAAGAAATAAATAATAAGTGAAGTGATTATCAGCCTATATTGTTGTTTATTTTGTGCAGATCTACTTGATAAAAGGATATTTTTATTTTCTTTGGATGCTCAAAAACAAACCAGATGGACCTTGGTAAAATGCAAAATGATATACAGACTACTATTATTTTATAACTATTACCTCTCGGAAAGCCAGCCTCGATATCGTTGTTCTTCTTCGGAAAGCCTTCCCTCGAATCAATATGATTACTTGATTGCTTCTCCTGATGATTCTCTGCTTGTTGAAAAGCTTTTTATGTGTCTTTGTGCTTCTGAGAAATTCCATTCTTCTCAGAGCCTTCTCTCTCTCTTGGAATCTCTTCTCTGGATCTTACTTCATGTGATCTGAACCTCTATTACAATTCTCCAAAGGATTGGAAAATCCTTGCGATCAATGTTACGTTACCTTCTTGCATGTGTATGCAGACTGTTAGATTTATTTCTGTTAGTGATTGAATTACTGGAGGTCTGGAGCAAAGGAAACTGGATTTTGAGAGTGAGCAATCCACTTGCTGCTCTGTCGTTATTCAGCTCCTTTTGTCCTTTAAGTTTATTGATCATCCGCTTTCCCGACGACGTACTCTGGCTCTAGATGACAAGATTTTTTTAATCAAAATTGGTCCTCTCGAAATAAATTAACTTACAGTGGGGGCCGTGTGGGATACCATCATAACAACATAGGAAAAGCTCAACGCTTCTGTTACGTCAGAAATGTCAATTGAGAAATCATATGAGCCTTGTGGCATCAGTCACTGAAAATTCTAGATTGGCATGATGACTGAAATTTGTTTCACCAACAAGAAATAGCATGCTGTGTTCGACTACTCCAAAATTATTACTCCTAATTAACTTAGTGAAAAAAGGTATTTGCTTATTTATTTGAATAGGTAGAGTACTTGCAGATTTTTTTGTTTAATTCAGCTCTCAATTCATTTAATATTCAGATCTATTCTATTTTCCTTAAGGAAAAATGGACCTCATGAGACAAAAAATTAACATTTTTTACTCTTCTCATTGTGGATACCAGCCTCCAGATTTTGTTAGAAATGTAAGGTGATTGAAAGAACTTGCAACGAGATATCTTCGATAATATTGGAGCTAGATAAACTATCGAAGTGACTTAATTCTCATCAGAAAAAAATATTTTGGGCCAAATTAATGTTTTTGTGAATTCTTAGTCAGTGAAGTTCTTGATTAATTATTGCCTGCTGTGCTATGAAGTTGTCATATTGATATACACATATATTATTTATTTGTACTATTATTATATGATGATGATGGAAAAAAGCATGTATTCAATTAATATTCTGTTTAATTCGCTTTCCTCTTTATTACTCCTCGATAGTTTCAGTGTAAGGTCTTTTTATAGGTGACTCTTACAAGCTCTACATACCGGGCAATTGTAAGGAACATTCCGAGCCTGTCTCTCGAAGATAAATTGCTGACACGTGAGACAGATCGCGTGACCACATTCTTGAACATGCTGACTCGACTCATCCAACATATCGAAGCACACCGGGCAGTTAATGGGCTTCTTTAAGCACGCCTCGCATAGTTTCTCAGATTTTTCTGCCTTCTTCCCCAAGCATATCCTGCAAATACAATCGCATGCTGCATCAATGACTTGCAGCTCTTTACACACAGAGCAATAGCCCTTTCGACATTTTGGACATACCTTGGCCAGAGTCTGCAAATCCAACTGGAAAGGTTCGAGACACACGTCACAGAAACAGAGGCATTTTATTAGTAAATTCTGATGCTTAAGACAGGTCACAGTCCTACAATTCGAACATTTGAAATACTCCGGCCGGCTCGTCTTCTGATACCGGAAAAGCGTCTCCGCGTTGCAAGATTTACAGGGGATGATCATCGTGCACATTTCATCAGCCACTAATTTCTCAACAAACGCGTTAAGCGCTTTGTTGTCTAAGCGTTTGATGCAAACGAGAGAAGGACAATACAAGCTGGCCGTCTGTAACTTTCTCTGTATGCAGTTGACACAGAACAGGTGTCCGCAAGAATTCTCAAACATCTTAGTCTTCTCTTTCTTCATGTAACAATAATCGCAGGTAGCAAGCTCGCCTTGACTCTTTGCCATTGGCTCTTTCATTGTCTTTTCTGGAATCTTTTCCACAGGCTCGGTGACTGATTTTTCAATCGGTTCTGCAGCGCCTTTCTGCCTTGCGTAGCAATCAGAAATGAATTGACGGATTTCATTGCTTTTCAAGGGCATCACACATTTTCTGCAAAGACACAGTGAGCTGAATTGATAATTTGTCTCTTCGAGGCAATAGATACAATATCTATGACGACACGACTTGTTTTCAAATACATCGCACTTTCTAAGCGGACCTCCGCAAAGACTGCATTCCACTATCTCAGGCTCATTTGTGTCCGGAATCGTGAGCGCAGGTTCTTCCGTAGCGACGGTGGTCGCTGTCGTTAGTAGCGCCGGTGTCGTCTCTACCGTCGAAATAGACTTCGTGACATCTTCCATGCTAGCCTGTGTCGATGGCTGAGTCTCTAGAGGCTCATTGCTTTGAGATAAGACATTGCTCTGAGATAAGACGAGGCTTTGAGGGTCGAGTGCTGGTTCTGCTTCATCCTCTTGGGGCGGAGAGTCCTGCTTTTGTTGCAGCTGTTTCACTTGTTGCAACTTCGGCTGAGGATTCAGTTTGTAATTGCTTTCAATTTGCTTTATTGAAGCGGAGTCGCCAGACACTTTTTGTCTCGGGTTGATTGGATAAGCAAAAGCTTTCACTTCCTTATCTTCATAAAGAATCCTCAGTAGCACTATCGCAAACGAAAAGGCTTTATCATCATTTGGATAAAACTCTGTTTTCGATACTCGACCTTTGGGAATATCGACGTCCAGGAAGTCGATTTTAAAATCGAAGATGAATGAAAAAAGCGAGCAAAGATCTTTAATAAAGCGGTCGTTGATCCAAACAATCTCATTGAAGAGCTGGTCTTTAAACTCCGGGTTCACTTGGACAGTTTGCTTCATTATATAGCTAACGAAGACGGCTCTGGTCGCAATCGCAAGGGCTCTCGCGAATTTAGGCAAGCTTACGAATGTCTCGTAGAAATATTTCAGCAAGCTTTTTGAGCGTTCTGAGGGGTCTTTATAATATTCAAGGCGTCTGCGTCTCTGTATCGAAGACATAAGAGTGTTGTAGTCACTTCGCGCTTCGATATACACCGCTTTTCGCTCCCTTGTGACATAGCCGCTAGCTTCCAGCGATTGAAAAGCACTACTAATTTCAGCATGGATAGTCGATTTTTCATTATTGATAAAGTTCTCGATGAGCACGCAGCCCAACACGAGATACATGGAAGTCGGACCCGCTTTCGAATAAAATCTTCGGATTGCTGGGATATAGGCTAGCTGATCCCTGTGCTCTGCCCAATTGTACCCCACGGGTGAAGGGATAACCCTTCTGGTGTCCATCGGCTCCAGATCTAATTCAATATCATAATAAGAAGGTTTTACAGGTTTCGATTCGAGTGTCGGCCGAGTGCTCAACGCGTACTTTGTGTAAGGATTGGTCGAAGCAGCCGAGTACTTCGTGGAAGAGCGCGGTCGCGTCGTTTGGCTCAGGTTGGGTCGGTTAGAAGACATGTAATGACTCATATTTGGCTATTTCTTTGGGAATCTAGAAACTAAACTATATCGAACAAAGAACCCTTATAGGCCGAATTCGAAAGCGTTCATACTGAACGGGTAATTGATTCGAAACTAATTTAAGTGATTTAATGTGTTTCAGAAGATAAAAAAAAAGTTGATGAAGGTGAAATAATATTATTATTGAATACATTCTGCGGAAAAGGCCAATAAATGTCATAAAAATCCATTTATTCGTTCTTTAAGATAAAATTGGAGTTATACATTCATATTGAAAAATAGAAGAGATTATATTTTTCTCTCGCCTAAAGCTTTTATTAATCTAAAAGGTGTCCTTTGGTCTTCTTTTGATAAACTCAGCTCCATAAGGATGATGTGTTTGATATGCCATAAATTCTTCAAAATGTCCCTAAAAAAATGATCGATTTAGTCCCTTAGCTACTCAAATTCTCAATTACCTCAAGCACGTTCTCTTTGAAGATCCTTGCAGCGTTCGGAAGGTCAAAGTTCAGCGGAAGTTGGAAAAACCTTGAAGCGTACTGTATACTTGGCAGCAAGTCAATCAGTTGAAATCCGAAGCTGAACAGCAGGAACTCGCCAAATAAATCATTGAACGAATACTTCGGATTCAGTAAATATTGGCTGCTATAAGGGAACTGCTCAACGATCTGCTGGAGGGAGAACTGCCCGAAATGCTTTCCTAAAATGAGATACATGAACGCTGCGACCAGCGTGCGAGTGTTATATTGCAGCGTTTCTATATCTAGCACAGCCGTGTCGATCAACTGCATACACTCTCTGAATCTCGCGTAAGCTTTCTCCTCTGGCTTTTTGAACTGGATTAAAGCGTCACCTAACTGAACGACGAGCGGGTGGCTGATAGCGCTGGGTGCTGATTCGATATACAAATCCCATTGACACATGTACCAATTTGCCCAAGTGTTCAAAGTCGGTGGTGTTAGCATCCACCTGAAAGCCTAATGAAGATAGTTTATTCCCCTCGCTTTAAGAGTTTGATATACTTTTAGCATCTTCATTTCCATTTGTTTGATTTGCTCGATGGTATAGCTATTGTCTGCGGACTTTGCGAAATCAGCGATCTTAGGCGCGTATATTTCCTAATGAAAAAAACACATGATTAGAGGAAAATTCACTATGTATCTTCACAAACCTCGACTTTTGAAGCGATATGCATCGCAGTAACTCCTATGAGCTGTAATTCTGACCTCTCGATATCCGTCGTCGAGGAGAGATAGCGATCGACGTAATTTAACGAGTAATGGAAGGTTTCCCGCTTGAGCGTGAACTCATTGCAGACTTCCATCATCCAGTCCATTAGGATCGTCCTCATGCTTTTGGTAATTTTGCTTTGCCTTTTCTCGAAATAGTGTGGATCAGCAGCATATTCGCTTTCGGTTTCGATTAAGAAGTTAATCGTGTTGGAATCGAACGTGCAGGGATGCGAGTCTGGGTTGAAATTCTTCAATTCCTCTTCAAGCGTCATTGGTTTTTTAGTGAAAGGGTGCGAGCTGTCTTCCAATAGCTGTCTCGTGCCGAATCTCCTTGGGTCAAGGCTTAGGAGATCTGCCTCAAAGTTGTAGATTAATCCCGTTTGTTGAGGTTCGCGGAGATCGTTTCTGCTCGCTTGCAAGAAACCAGTTTCCAATGCCTCATCGCATTCGAGTTTCAGGTGGGTGAGAGGCGAATCTCCGTTGGAGATATTGGTTGATTCAGATTTGTGGTCAGAGTGTTTCTTGTTCATACTGCTCGTGGATTTCGTCTTTACGTAACTGTTGCTGTTAGAATTCGAGTTTGAATTCGTAATCGACCCTTGCTTCTCATTATTTGCTCGACTCACGCTGCTGTAGCTAGTGCCTTGGCTGTCTTTCGATTCCGTACTAAGCGCGTTATTTCCGTTGGGCCTTGGCCTTAGGCCCTGGCTATCAGCGGTACCCAAGTTCGAGAGCCTTTTAGTTGCATACGTGTTTTCGTTCGGGGTGAACGGATTTGCGTTTTGTGCCGAATGCTGCGAGGAATGACTGTCTTGGTGATGAGATTGGCTTGCAGTTGTCTTATTCTGATTTGCATGAAACCCTTTAGGCTTCTTGTCTACACCTTTGGGCGTGGGGTTCTCTAAAGCGTCCTCATGAGCGAGATTTTTCGGTTCGGCTCGCTTAAACGACACTGTGCTTGTGGTAGATGTGTGCATTGGCTGGGTTGTCTGCTTATTCGTATGACTAGCCTTCCCAATCAGCTCTGAGCTGTCTTCCACGCTCGCGTTGCTTCGAGCAGACTATTACGAAGCTCATTAGTTCGGAATAGAAGAAAGTGATTTTTTACTGTGAGATTGACCGTTGGAATTTGAGAAAGACTGAGTTCATCCTTTGAGGAATGCAGCGCCAGAGTCTCGCTGTTCTGCGACATTCTATTCGTTACTCGAGATGGAATCTGCACGGTTTGGAGCGGTTGATGCTTCACTTTGGTCCCTGGTCTAGCGAAGTACCTCCTATTGTGCCCTGCAGGCACTTCAAACATGTTCGGACGATTCGACGAGCTGTTTTTTCTGAGATGTCCTTTGGAGCGCTCCTCACCCTTTGGAGTTATCGTGTCCTGGCCTAATATACAACGAGGATTATCAACCACTCAAGGGTCACGAAGATAGAAATTACCTATATATTTCATCAGGGTCTCGCGTATCGGGAAATCTGACCATCGCGCGCTAGGGGTGTTGATGTCGTTGTCATTCTCATCGTTTTCTACACATTCTAGCTGCTCCAAAATGTGCTGGTTTTGCCGTGTGACCTCTTTCAAAGCATCCGGTGCGACATTATGCTGAAGACTCCTCGGATTTGTGGCTCCTGTGCCTGTGGAATGACCAGATGCCTTCTCGACGTTGGGTTTGAGCACTGGGAGAGTTCGATAGCTCACCTCCGGTTTTACAGGCTTTGGATTAGATTCGATTTTATTTGTCTTTGGTATCCTGGTCTGACGATCGGAGAGGGCATTGGCGAGTTTTTCAGAGGGCTGGGGTTGGGAGGTAAGGCCTACGCGAGTGATTGGTTGAGGAGCGACGTTTCCTTTCTTTGGCTTTCGAGAATCGAGTGCGTAACGTTCTTTTGAAATCATCTCCTCGGTAATGTTTTTAAAATTATTAAATCGTTAAAAATTTAGACGCTAATTTCTAACTCCTTTTTGAATGTGCTATCATTGTGGGCTAAGCAATTAGCTTTTAAGCCTGGTGTTTATTACAAAAATTGGTGAGATCTTATGAATAGGGGGTGAGAAGATAAATGAAATGCAGGTTAAAAGAGGTATCTGGCTTGAAATTACGAATTTTTAGGAATTTTAACTGACCAGCGTGATTATTAAAAAATCTGGTTATTGTTAAACTCTCAATATCGTGGGTGGGAATAATAATATCTTGAGAAAACACAAAGAGATATTGATTTTTCTTCATTGGAACGCGAGGTTCTTGACGCCTTCTTGCGTCTGTTGCCTCAGAAGGATATATTATATAGTCGATGAGAGTGGATGATAAAGAAAAATGAATTTATTGCGAGATTAAAAATTAATCATCTGTTCAAATAGTATATAACAATACGAAAGTTTATTAGTTAATTATGTTAAATTCGATAGGCCGTTTATTTTCTTAAGATTAACGATTCTGAAATAGGAACGACACCAGACACATGAGATGCATTAGGTTTCAATACCTATGTACAAAATCCTGCTCAGTGTTACGAATGTGAGAGGAAATATGTATCATCCAGAGCATGACCTTGAAATCTGATCCAGTCAGGGTGTACATGAAACGAAAGCTGCATAACCGACAAGTGGATTGCGCTCGATGGAAACAAGCAGGGAACTTGCTGGTAATATATTTGTTCATCTGACGACACTGGAAATGTTAGCGATTTTAGGATGCATGGGGCAATTCTTCAGATAGGAAAGGGTGTTCTCAGTATGCTTTTCATCCTCATAGCTTCTTTGATATTGAGATCAAAATTGGTCCCACAGATAAAAAAGTGCATTGATGCGACTGCAAAGCTATCAGGATTGTTAATTCAAAAGTAAAATTCGTCTTCATTTTCTTCGATTCACAGGCTTGTGGATAAGAATAACAAAATGGTTTTCGCCTGAATCCTTTTTTTTTTGTTATGTCGTTTTATAATCAAAAGTACTAATTATTCAAAGCACTTCTCGTTGCAAATTATCCAAAAAAAATTAGGTTTTCAATGAGATTCCATCTATAATTCATAATGATGAGGTTGTTGATCAGTCGCAGTGTTCCCCAAATTACCAAAAAACTTAAATTTTTTCTCATCCCTTGTGCTCCAGAAAACATCATCATGAATAAGAAACGTCTTGCTGATTATTCTTTGACGATCTTTGTTGTGTACAAATTAATGGTGAAGGGTTGCCAGGTGAGGTCAATGTATCATGAATTATTTTCAGTTCATTAAGATTATCTCACAAAACCTAATTTTATTTATTTTTCAAGATACACTCAAGACTCAGATCGGAAATGATATCGAACGCACCCAATACACTCGCTTTCTGTACAAAGAGCAATAAAGTTCACCTATTTGATGTCCAAAGCAACTGGACAACAGCTATACAAGGAATAACATGTAGCTCCGGAATAGCCACGAACACATATATCAAAGAAGTTCCGGGATCATCTTTGCTGATCTCTCTCAATCAGATTGAGGGTTGTGCTGCTAATTTTGAATTGCTCTCTGCTTCCGAAGGACGTATTAAACCAATCTTCACTCATGGTGAAATCCGCGGAAAAGTCGGATTCGATAGCATCTCATACAATCCCAAGAGAAGACTGCTGGCGGTAATATCTGATCGACCGAAAACTCGATACCATCTTTTTGAAATTTCCGAAAATCAAATCGACAGTCAAGTACCACTACTGCATAGAGGTAAATGGCATTCGGAGCAAAATCCACAAAATAAAATGTGCGGGATGGATATCAGTCCGGACAGCAAACTAATCGCCACGATTAACGACACAGGGACTTGCCTCATCTCTGACATTGATACACAAGCCTATATCTATCACAAACCCATGGGAACTGTAGCGGAATATTACTGTTTATGTAAATGGAGTCTAGTCAGCGGGTCTCCAATATTATTCGCGAGATACTCATATAACAGACTAAACATGCTGGATGTCGAGAAGAAAAAAGTGCTGCTTCAGAACAGCATTAGGCTTGAAGATGCTTCCACGAGTTTTACTAAGTGGATTGATATTTGTCCAAATGATCCCAATCTTGTGGCTGCTGGAGGTTTTGAGGGGTATATAAGAGTTTTTGATATCCGAACCGGAGCAATTGTCAAAAAAAAGGAGCTTCATCGAGTAGTGAATTGCGTGAGATGGGATCAAGCGGGGAAAACGCTAGCCACGTGTTCAGATGATAGAACGGTGAAAGTTACTGACTTTGGAGCTGAAAAAGTATTGGCTGAGACTTCAACTGGGGATGAAGTCAAATCGGTTTGCTTTTTAGGTTAGCTGTTCGTATGAGTAGGAGATGAAAGTAACTCTAAAACAAAGAAAATGAGGCTTTATTGATTCATCGCCTTGCTTCAGTGGGCTGTAAGGGATTTATATAGAGTTGTTCTTTTGCATATAACATAACTCATCTATATACCGGTATAGCTGCTAGGTAAGCGAATTCAATGGCAATGAAAAAAGTGCATGCTAATTTCATTTCTCCAATTCAGTCAAGCAATTGTCATTCGAGATCATTATGGAACCTAATGTAAGCTAGTACCAACTTCAATCTGATGAAACTTTTTTAAAACGGTTTTTTAAGCGCAACTTCGATACCTCTCTCTCACTAAATAATCTGAAAATATGATATATTATTTATTTTGCTAATCTAAAGCAAACTCATCTTCCAAAATGATATCGTACACTCCAAACAGGCTTGTCTTTAGCACCTATGATAAGAACACTGTTCATTTATACGACATTGAAAAGATGCGTGTATCAGCCTCTGCACAGGGTATCCAGATAAAACATGGACAAGGGATACCCTGGTCGCATGTCAAGGAAATACCTGGCTCAGATATGATAATATCTTACTGTGTGAAATGGAATGAAGCTGCTAATCTTCAATTGATCGATGTTTCAAAAGGCACGCTGAAAGAGATTTTCACTTTTGAGGAATTTCATGGAGAAGTCGGATACGAAGATATAGCATACAGTCCTAAAAGAAATCTATTGGCGTTAATCTCTGTAAAATCTAAAATATCATATCATCTTTTCGAACGGCAAAATGAGAGCCAAGTATCGCTCGTACAAAAAGCCAAATGGCATTCGCAACATGCAACCAATAATTTGAGTGCAATTGATATTAATCCAGATGGCAGACTAGTTGCCACGACGGATCATAAAGGCACTTGTCTGATCTCTGAGCTTGATAGTCAGGCCTATCTTTATCATAAAACTTTCGAGATCTCCAACGAAGATGATTGCGTTTGTCAATGGAGTCCGTTTACTGGTTCAAATTTATTGTATGTTCAGTATGACAGGAACCAATTAAACATATTGGATGTGGAGAAGAAAGAATTGATCTTCGAGAAAAGTGTGGTTTTTGAAAAAGATTCTAGTGGATATATTCAGTCGATGGATGTTTGTCCCAACTATCCGAATCTCTTGGCTCTCGTGGGGAACGAACAAACCCTAAATATATTTGATCAAAGGAGTGGAACAGTCGTTAAAGAAATTCTTCCAAAAAAATTACATAACGACCAAGTCAATTGTGTTCGATGGGATCAAGCAGGAGCAACGCTAGCAACCTGTTCTTGGGATAGGACCGCGAAGCTAATTGATTTTAGGGCTGAAAAAGCGCTGCTTCAGGCAACATCTTCGGATGGTCACGTAGTTTGCTCAGTGTGTATTTTAAACTAATTGCTTTCTGGATAGATGATCGTATCATAGGGAATTGAATGTATTAATTATTTATATTCAGATATGACTGCAGCCTGAAAACTGAACTCAGGTTTGATGAAGTGAACACAGATTCCTCATAATCCGTTTAAAATTTTTTTCATGAGCCAGTTTGTTATTACGACAAGCCAAATTAATCCGACAGAAATGCAATATTTTCAAAAATACAATAGCAATCAATAGAAACAAACACTCTTCCATCAAATTTCCACACTTCTGTAATTAACACAGGTTAGAATGTAAAATTGCTTCATGATCCAATTTTTTCAAAAGTTTTTCTCTGAAACTTCTTTTTTTTCATATAACACTAATAAACCCTATTTGCTAGCAGCGAGTCGTTTTAATGTGTAAATTATCTCGCATAACTCACAAACACATATCTTTCTCTACTCTCACAACGCAATCCCGCTTCATTACTGATAACAATTGAGTTGAGCGATTGAACTTAGTCCTCTAACAACCTAACTTTCAAAAAATAATTTTAAAATTTCTTCGACGTGCACATTAATAATTTTCTCTCTTTCTAAAACCCAAAGCTACAAAATTCGACAATTGTTTTTTCTTAACCACAATGACTCACATGACCACTGACGATTTTAAGACCTTCCTAGCCAAGTCAGCTCAAGGCACACCGCAGCAACTCAAAAGGCGCAACAAATACGAAGCACTTCCCACTTTTCTCAAAGCAGGACTCTTCTACCAACCTAAATTCGCCAACGTCAGACAACAAGGTGTTCCTCAACGGATAGCAGTTTGCGAGATCATGAAGAACAAAGGCACCAAGAATTATGTTAACAATAATATAGAAGGAGCCATCCAGGACTACGAGCAAGTATGAATCAAACTATTTCGTTCTCGAAATTAATTCATCGCAACCCTCTTCAGGCCTTATCGATCTTTCGATTCATAGAGAACAAAAACTCCCGTTGGAGACACGAAGGCAAGCAGTCTTGTTATTTTTCGAGGGCTAATTGGCTTGATAATAGGCATAAAAGACGATGATTTGGTATTCAATGAGCATACAGGCACCAACACTGAGGAGAAAGAGCAGATTCGAATGCTGAAATTGTCGTTGTACTCGACCCTATCGATATGCTACCTCAAAATCGAGGATATGAAGAATGCTTTGGCCGCTTGCGAGGAAGCATTGAAAATCGATCCAAAAAATTCCAAAGTGCTTCACCGGGCAGCAAAGGCGCTTACGTATGGTGAGACGAAGTCTCTGAAAGATTATGAAAAAGCGGAGGAGTATTTAAAAAAAGCCTGTGAGCTCGAGGCAGACAATCTGAACATCCAGCAAGAGCTTGCAAATGTTTCGAAAGAGGTCCAGAAACTCCAGGCTGAGCATCAGGCAATGCAGGCAGCTAAGGCAGGGAAAAAAGCGTCGGAATCTGAGCAGAATAAGGCGGGCACTTCGAGTATGGAGGACTCGAAGGGTCAAACATATGACTCGAAGCATCAGGCTGCAGAGGGAAAACCTGGGGATGAGGAAAGAAGCAAATATCTCGATAAATATGAAGAGGCACTGAAGAATAAAAAATTTGAGAATAAGGATAATAATGAGGTTTGGAACATGTTACATGGAGAAAAGGATTTCAACAGTTATGATTACCCGCTCAGCTACGAAGTTGACCCGAATGCGCCGATTCCCGAGGAAATCCAAGAGCTTGGCAGGTGAGCGAATCGTAATATTGTAGCAGTTTATGTATCTTTTTACAAGGTTTCTTGATACACGTGGGAAAGAGATCCTGAATATCTATGAGAAGACCGGGAAGAAAAAAGAAGCAGCTAATCTACGAATGCAGCTTGAACATGCAAAAGTAGCCTTAAAGCGATATAACCTCAACAAAGTTAACAATTGTGCTCTAGGCGGCAAAGAAGCAACTTGAAAAGATAGCAGCCTTGGATTTCAATCGGCCAACGCAGCATCTGAAGGCCGTCGCGCAGAAATTCGGGTATTTTTACTACCTTTTTCGCGTGAATTCGAATTTTATATGCGTGTAGTCTCGATTTGCAGGATCCAACGATCAAAAACGAGTTGAAGAAGATACAGGCGCAGAATCTGAAAGACATCAGGGCTTGGAGTACCTCTAATTAACTCAGAATAGCATATTAAATAAGTTTTGCAATTGTTAGTCGATAGCATGAGCAAGCAGTTGAACGAGAGAGAAAAGAACGCGAAAGAAGCAGAGAAGAGAGAAGAGCAAGCGAAAAAATCCGTGAAGGCATCAAGCACGTTAAATACGGTTGATAATAATGAAGTAAAGAGGAGAGGTCAGGAAGCGAATGGGAGAAATCGAAGAGAGCGGAGAAATTTGCTCAGGGCGGCGAACGCTAATCGAAGAGGCAATAATACGCAGAGTTCTAGTCCGGCAAAAGGGCTATGTTTGTTGATATTTTGCGTGGCAATAGCGCTGTTTCTCGGGACGTTAATAGCTCAATTGTTCGGGGGGACTACACAAAGCGTCATCACTACAGACTAAAGCAATTAACTTTATTTATATATATAAAACGGAGATATATCGCTATATAAATTACGTTAATTCTGATTTTTCAATTAGGCTTTCGCTTAGTGATTCAAGCTTAGCGGTTCATTCTGTTGAATAAAGAGAATGATGCATATCTTTCAGTACTTTAATTACAGATTGGAGAATTGATTTAAGAGAATATGTTTATTTGAAAAGGTGATAGTATGTTTTTGTAAGAGAATGATAATGACAAATGGAACAAGCCGCTTGACCAGATAAATTTAAGTTTCGTGAATAGGCCTCTATTTCAGTCCTATTCAAGTCAATAGGGCGTTTTCAAGGCTCTTTAATTCCTGCATGCGATCGATCTTTTCAAGCCATGACACGTTCAAAATTGCCAAATCAATACCCTCAATTTGATAAAGAGTTGGTTCTGGTAGTGGTTGAAATTGCTTTAGTTGAAAATATAACGAATAAATATCTTTTCAGTAATCAAGCATTGATCATACATTAATAAATGGATTAATTATATCATTACTTTTGCTGTGATTGCTCCAGC
>ENA-UOTX01000266-UOTX01000266.1-compost-metagenome-genome-assembly--contig:-NODE-266-length-58761-cov-15.419126_pt1 | contig 58761 bp, 24 predicted proteins | sample MGYA00238143_ERZ746982 | MGnify/ENA primary metagenome ERZ746982 (study PRJEB28758, sample SAMN06268862) | compost metagenome | isolation source: single cell | place: USA: California, Emeryville, Joint... | reverse complement strand
GGGAAGAGAGTGGCTGTAAGTCCATAGTACGAGTCAAGAGCAATCTGGGAATGTTTAGTATTAAGATGTTGCTGGTTTGCGATCGACTCTATTGCGGCTAGATAAAGAAGCAGATTTACAGCGGCCCCGGAACTGCCGGATGCTGCTGAGAGGACAGTAGCAGCTATTGATCCACCGATAGCGAAGCCTTGAAGAATTGGGATAACCTCGTACTCAAATTTACACGTAGATATGTAAACTGTGTAAATAGTGCACAGTCGACACGTATTCGTCAAATTATCGGCCCAATATCCTTTTGGGCAAATACTCAAGCATTGAGACGAATAGAGAAAGAATCCAGAACTACAAGAGGTGCAGTCATTCTCTGATCCTCCTGAACATGTAGAGCAACTGTAATAGGGCCCCATAGTCCCTTCGTAGCAGGCTTGACATTTATTTGTTGATGTGTCCTCCCAGAAACCGTCTGGACAGGTGTGTAAGCATCCTCCGCCGGAGTTAGGATGCAAGAAATGGCTTATGCTGCATGAAGTACAAGCATTATTTTCTCCTGCTGAGCAGGTAGCGCAACTATAATAAGGAGCTATAGTGCTGCTATAGCAAGGTTCGCATACATTTGTTGTTGTGTCTCCCCAGAAGCCATCGGGACAGCGATTCAAGCACTCTCCTCCAGTGTTGGGATATAGAAAATAGCCTGAGTTACAAGAGCTACAATCGTTGTATGCTCCTCCTGCTGAGCAGGTGGCGCAGCTATAGTATGGGCCTATTGTACTACTATAGCATGGCTGACAAGTATTTGTAGAAGTGTCACCCCAGAAACCATCAGGACAGAGGTCAAGACAACTACCCACTGTGTTAGGATATAAGAAATGTCCTGAACTGCAAGAATCACAGTTATTGGATCCTCCAATTGAGCAAGTTGCACAACTGTAGTAAGGACCGACTGTGCTGATGAAACAAGGTTGGCATTCATTAATAGATGTATCGCCCCAGTATCCATTGGGACAAGACTCCAAACACTGACCTCCATAGAGGAAAGTACCTCCATGGCAGCTGAGACACGAACTGCTTGACGCTGCTATGCATGTTTTACAAGAAAATGGACTTGATAATATATTGCTGTAGCAAGGCTGGCAAGTTTTTGTAGAAGTGGCACCCCAGAAGCCATCTGGGCAAGGGCTTAAACAAAAGCCTCCAGTGTTTGGGTGTAAGAAATAGCCTGAGTTACAAGTGTTGCATTGGTGGCTAGTCCCTCCTGAGCATGTCGCGCAAGAATAGTAAGGACCTATCCCACTGCTGTAACAAGGCATGCATTTATTTGTCGACGGATCACCCCAGTAGCCAGGAGGACATGAGTTCAGGCACTGACCTCCAGTATTTGGGTGTAGGAAATATCCTGAGTTACAAGAGTTACATTGATTGTTAGCTCCTCCTGAGCAAGTCGCACAAGAATAATAGGTAGGTCCGCTGCCTTGCCAACATTGCAGACATTTCCATGTAGGACTACCAACTGGATAATAACCTCCAGGGCATGAGGCTGAACATGATCCAAGTGGAGGTAGATTTAAGTAGCTTCCTAAGCATTCAATGCAGTATGAACTGCCTGGTTTGCTGCAATCATAACAAGTTCCGTCACAAGCTAAAGAAAAGAATAATAAATTAGAATTCGAAAAAAATGAAAAAATTATTACGTGAGCAGATATTTCCTGTTGGATTGTTCCAATAATTCGATCCACATTCAGTAACACAAGTGTTATCTTTTAAGTAATATCCATTTGTGCAAGAATAGCACTGTGAAATTAGATCTCCAAAACAGGTTGCGCATGCTGCGTGGCAAACGAGCCACAGTGTTATCTTTATGTTTTTAAATCCAAATGCTTCATTTGTTGAGTCTTGGTCGAAGTTGGTAGAGAACTTTATCTGAAGAGAAGTTGCTGCCGGAACAGTAATAGGTCCTGCTGAGAGTCGTAATATAGTATCGGTGTAAGAAGAAGATCCACAGTAATAGGTAGAAAAACTTCCATAATTGAAGTTTTGGGTATACTTCACATCATTGTTCACTGCCAAATATAAGTTTTCACTATTCCAGGAATCGATAATGTAAGCATCCCACTCAATATTCAATCTGTTATGTACTGGCAACCCAGTATATGTTTTTTCTGCCACTGCTCCTGCCCCAAAGCACCCATACCCACCAATGATTGTTTGTCCATTGCAATAAGATGTACAAGTATGACTCCATCCTGAGGTTGAAGGTGAAAATCCCGTAACATCATTGATGATGTATTGACCTAATAAAATACATAAGTATCTCTTTAGATAAGATGAATTACAGCTGCATAGCCAGAAGAGACCCGATAGAACAAATAAAATCTCCAAATTTCTCATTTCAAAGCTTTTAATGATTACTTTTTATTTGAAAAATTAATTTAATTCGTGAACGATGGAGCGGATTTGAAAAGCCTTAGCTCAATAATATTTAATTTATAGCTAACGTTCAGGGAAATTTCACCGTTTCTTTTGTGGGTGAATGAGCTTTTTTGTGTTGAATGAGTCTTGTTGCGTTGCTTTCTAATAATGGGCTAACTGCTATTTAAAGAAAAATTGGATCAGAGTTACTGGCAAAATTTAAAAAAACAAAACATTAAAATCGAGTTCTAAATTAATTAAATGACAAAAATACCCTTGAAGAAATTAGAAACTCTAAGTTTTTCCATTGACAACCCTCAGTTTTGCGTTAGAGAACGGACTATAATTGCTTGAAGCCGCCCATGGCTATGATTAAGAAAGCAGCAATTTCACACCTTCATTCAAATGTATTTTCTAAAAAAAATAGTTTCTACTTGATCTAATTTGAATGTCCAAAGAATCATAGCAAAGGAATGACATTTTGATCCTAACAATGGAAGATTAAACATGATACAAATATTCCTGAGGTGTTTTGTAGAATTGCCGGAATAGCAATCGTTATGAAATAGTTTCACTGGAACTGCATTATGAAAAATAGTCTTCGATCTCTCTCTCGAAGCTGCTTGCATTCTTTAAGGCTTGTCTCATGACCGAAAATAACAACTTAGCTCTGAAGTTCTCCAATGGAGTTGTAATTGATGAGCTAATCAGTGTCAGGCGTTTATAGTCCTTAGTAGATCGGTTTCATGCTTTAAGATCAAGACTTATCCTGCCTTAAAGGAGTCATTTTTTTATTTTTCCGCAGGTATTAGAGTTGCTTTCTCGGAATGAAAAGAATGCGAAAATTATGGGCCTGACTTAGCTTTATATTATTACAATATATACGAGGCAAGAGAAATAAAGTATTCTAACTTGATATTTCAGTCTTATTTCTGAAAAATGATTGAACAAACAAAATGCCAAAGATTTCTCAAAGTCTAGTGCTCCTTTTGCCTTGCGTTTTTGTAAGATAAAACTTATTCTTATTCCGCATCCTCTATTCGGCGGGACATGGGTTTATGCATTGAGATGAGTAGAGGAAAGAGTCTGAATTACATGAGCTGCAATTATTGCTAGCTCCTCCTCCTTCTCTTGAGCATGTAGCACAACTGTAGTAAGGAATTCCAGCACTGACGTAGCATGATTGGCAAGCATTTATAGTGATATCTTCCAATATCCGACTGTACAGCGTTGTACGCAAGTACCGGTGTATAAAATCTCAAACTCTCCCTTTCATAAATTTGACAACTCCCAGTATTTCATTCCATAAGAATGTCTGGCCGTACAGTACTTATGAGCATTTCCGTACATCTAATGTACCCAAAAAGAGCATAATCGTGCAAATTCCTCCTCGTAAATTAAAATAAATAACAAGAATCAGATCATATGTCCTATTTTTGTAGAATAAAATCAGTGGCATTAAATCTGATATCAATTCTTCAATTCGTATTACATTTTCTACTTTATATATATTAGTAATAATGGTATTTTTCGGAACGATAACACTAAATACATAAAATAAGCATATACTACTAAAGGAATCCTCGTAAAAAAAAGTCATTTTTTCTTCTATTTCTTCCTTATCATGCTTTGTAATGGTGGTGAATTCATCTTCAATTGTCATCTACGTGATATTTTCTTCTCCATTTGTATCATGCCTTCTGTTAATTTATGCTGGTTATTCTCTAAAGTGAGAGTATGCTTGTAAAAAGGAAGCATCCAAAAAGTTACAAAGCAAGGGAAAGGTAGTTGATGTGAATATCTGCTCATTGAAAAATTAACTCAATGAGAGGCAATCTGACAAATTTGTACTATATTTTCATTTTGATAACCAATAATTGCATCATATGAATTCAATAGATCATTAAACTATTATAATTAATTAATCATTGAACATTGATTCCTCTCATTATATTCAAACCATACCAAGTCCTCCATAAGTATGGCTGAAGCTTTTAGTGTCAAAGACCGAGTGCAAATAGCAAGACAGCCTTTCGGACGCGTGCCTAAATTCATTAAACTAATCTACGGAATGATTGAAGTAATTTTTATCCCTACAAATGTGTTATTAACGGCTTCATTCCCCATCAGGATCCAAGATATCAAGAATATGTCAGTTGGAGCCAAGACGGCTGTGCTCTTATTATTAAAAAACCAACAGAATTTTCTGACATCGTCCTTCCGGATTTATTTAAGCATAATAATTTGGCATCTTTCATTCGACAGGTATGTGTCTTGCTTTATCTCCGCTTTCTCAATTTCGTTTATTGAAGCTCAATTTTTATTGCTTTAAAAAGATAAAGCGCTCTTCTTCTCCTTTCGTTTTTGTGAATCCGATGTTCAAACGAGGACAGAAGTAAAATATATTCCAGTTTTACGCTGTCTCCCTTTTTGTAACTAAAATAGAGCGCTATTGTGCTATATCAGGAGAAAAGGAAACAATCAATTTCTGGCTTTGCCTGCAGAAACCTCAATTTTCAATATCTTCAACGGCTCTGACGACCAGTCAACTGTTATGGAGCTAATTAATCAAGTATTTATATCTCCCATCGAGCATTCGCGCTTGCTCTATGTTAGAACCGACTGTTGAAAAAAATTCATGAAGATCTTATCATTGATGTCAAAAAACTTGAAGAAACCGTTGCGAGCCTTCAGAAAGAGAATGAAAAAATCCAAGCCGAGTGCAAGAAAAAAGCGTAAATTGTCTTATGGATAGTGTGAGTAATTATTAATGGTCATATAAAATAGCCAGAACGAAGAACTTCTTAAGAATATCATAAACCATTGGATTGCTACAGGCGGAGAAGAAGCTTATCGAAGCGCACTTCAGTTTGCTCTTCTCCACAAGAATCAAATCAGAATTCCTTCGAGGACTGGGCTGAACAAAATAAATTTTGGTATAATATCAATTGAAATGATGCAATTCCTTAATGCATGAAGAGGTGCCAGAAACGAGCTTGGAGAAACCAACTTCCAGTGAGTTGAGTTGTCAAAACTCTCTAAGAACTGAAAATTCTGGAGAAGCATCAATATTGAACGTCTCTAAGACTTCTGATTCAAGATTGAAGAGCTTTCACGTAGATCCTATGAGCGAAGTTGTAAATTATTCACAATTATTGCTATGTGCGATACATATTTTTTTTAATACATATTTTCCTAGAGCGCCAGAGCAGAGGGCGAGACAGCACGAATGAGATTAGCATCTAACTTAGATATTTCGAAACCATCCATTCCGTACCAGAGCCCTGGAATGAGCTTCGAACGGCTGCAAGGACATCCTCCAAACGAGCTACTTGAACCACATCGCATTTAAATTTGTGAGAGGTAAAAGAAATATTTTGTGGGGTGTGTGGTCGGACTGCTCAGAACAAAGCAGTAAACTCCAGATTGGTTCAAGACGAGGTGCTTTAGTATCACCAAACTAACTAATTAGTTCACTATTTTGAGCGCGATGTTAATTGCTTTATTTATTATGCTTTTTTGTTGGATTAATAACTGTGTTTTTTACTTAGTAGCACGTTTGTTATGAAGCAAGAAATAAACATACTGGTATATTTCTTAGATAGATTTAATTTCAGAGATATTGACTGAAATGACCATACCTTTAATGCCTTAAGATCACTGATCTGATCTGCTTCAGGAAAGCCCAGAACATTTCTTCATTTCCCATGTTAACACAAAGTTAGAGAATCAATGCTTGAAAGCTTATAAAAGAAACTAAAGAGTATACTCCTCTCAATAACTAACTGATTGAGACCTCTGCTACTGGGCCCGAAGCGAGAGTAATGCATTAAAAGATATTCAATAAAATTCAATAGTGTTGCGACGTATCTGCCAATTTTTCAAGAAGTTGGCTCTTTTCACAATAAAAAAAGAGAGCGCTGCTCTTAATTCAAAGAATCTTATGTAACCAGACTGAACTACACTCATGTATTATTCAAAACTTCATTCATTTTTGTTAGAAAGAATCAAAGAATTTAATACAGTTCTCAGAACCAATTAAAAGTATTTTCAGAAACTCTTACTGAGAAAAAATCCAAAAATAAAACCGCTAATTAGAATAGCGAAAAATCTTGAACCACACCACCCATGCTGAATTCTGCATAAACCAACAAAAACCTGAACCTTCAAGTATCTTACCTCACCTCTGCTGAAATATTATCCATTTTCACCTCATTTAGTTCTATTTTTATCAATTCGGTTCCAACAATTTCATCTCTATGCGGCAAATTTAGTTCTCTTCATAGTTCTAATTTTATTGTCAGTTTTCTCAAAAAACTTTTAAATTGCCGCAATGATCCGATTTGAACCTTTGCAAATAACAAGTCCCTCACATAGGATGCCTTCCACTGTTACCTCGCCGCATCCACAGAGAAAGCAGCCAACGATTTATCCACAATTTTCTGGCAGAACCCCAACCAATTTGAAAATAACAGAGAACAGAAAAAATTCAGAGGTATATGGGGTTGCGACCCTTCAAAACACTCCAAGAGGCCCAAAATTCGACACTGCTTTTGAGCATCCGACGCCATTGAAGAAGCCAACCAAGATTCCTCCGTTGAAAATCCCTCTGGCAGACCACAACCAAAGGAATGAAACGTCTAATTTGAATGGTGGATGTCTTGAAACATGGAAAACTCCGAAGTCTACTTTGCGACACAAAAACAACGCAAAGGAATCTAACATCCTACCAGAAATTTTCAATGGTCAACGACACCTTCTTCCGAAACATTCCCTACCTCATCTTCTTAAAGAAGCGCTTCAAGAAGACCTCTCAGTGAATAATAATTCCTGCGAGGCTAAAACAAGAAGCAGCTCAAAACATCCCTCAGCAACTTCCAATCAAACCGCTCAGACGGTGAGCACAAACTATCCATCTCACAGCAACTTCAATTGTACCACGAGCAACAGTCATGGCATTCTACCTCAAACCCTCCATTCAATTAGTGATGAGGTGATCGGCGATGCTGGTGCTGGTCAACGAACTTTAAAGAAAGCAGCGAGTTTCAAATTTAAAACACGAAAGACTATCCCCGGCGAGGACCCTCTGCTGGAAGTTGTAGAAAGCGCTCAGACTACAAGAGAACACTATAATACGCCTTATCATCGTAACCCGCATCTTCCAGCGAGATTTATACAGATTGATCACCCTTCGACAACCCATAGATTTAGTTCAGATGCTCTGTTCTACGAGCATCACACTCCCGCGTCACCTAATAGGCATGAGGAAAGGATAATGAAATATCAAAACCATATGAACAGTCCGGTGGAGGATTACAAGCAGAAAATTAATAGTGATTTTCAGAATCGTTTTGGAAGTCAAAATTATCTCGATGGTCAAGCAAATAGCCTCGAGTGCCTAGATGACTATGTCGAAAGCAGTCCATATCCATCTCGATTCTATAACTCTCCAAGGTCCCATAAAAGCATCAATTTTGGCCAGTCTCCAACATCCTTTCAAAGTCTAGGCAATCAAACTCAAGCTAATTTACTCTTAAATGCAACGAGAAAATGCCAAAGACCTGTGGTAGTGGGGCTACCTAACAGAGCAACGATGAAAATTCCAGAGATTCCACATCGCAGGACATTTGTGCGGAAAGACCAGAAAAAGAAAACAAATTATGACCCTTTCAGCCAACAAAAGCTGAACTCTTCTACCGAAACCGACAAGGAGGAGGCAGCTCTGAGGGACCTGATCGCTTTTCAGCCTAAAATGGGCGCGATTCTCCCGCCACAAAATCCGCTGTTTCGAGTTCAGGGAAAGGGTTCAGCTATCCAAGATATCATTGTGGGTGGTCAGAAAAGCATGCGACTTATCCGTCCTCAGCGAAAGAACTTCAGGTACGTGAGGGTAAAGCTCATTGAAGTTCTCCGGTATATGAAGTTGCTGAAGTTAAAGCCAAAAGATGTAAATTGATCACTTATCATCAGCATAAACCTAAAATTTTTGATCAGTTGCTCGAACACCAAATCTTTAGCTCAAGACCCTACGAGAAGAAACACTCCGAGGAGCTGATTACGGCTTGTAAAATAGGAGATCAGGAAACTGTAACAAACCTATTAAACAAAAATAAGTTTCTTGTATACGACTATGACAATGTAAAAAAAATTATCCCGCCTTAGCATGGTATTAAAGTTCATCTGTTTAATAGGCGCATCTGACCTCTCTACATTGGGCAGTCAAGCGAAACCACGTGAACATTGCGAAAATGCTTATCGATACCGGAGCCGATGTTAACGCCGGTGACCTCGTAATGAGCTTAATCAAATTAAATTTGCTTCATCCATTCTTTGATAAATAGATCGGAAGAACGCCGCTTTACTTTGCGTTGAAATACAACCATATTGAGATGATAAAAGTAAGAAATAACGATTAATACATTCCTTTTCAACGCATTACCATAACATAGCTCCTGCTATTTTCTCAATGCGATCCTTGGTCAACTGAAGAGTGTAATTATCAAGAATTAACGGCTGATAAGCCATTAGCGCGCTACCTTCTCAGCAAATGCCGCCAAGTAAAACAATATTGTAATTACAGTGGTTTAATTTATTAAAATAGCTTCATATCGTCATCAAAATGACGCCGCCTCATTTGAGAGATACTGTCTGGGAGAAAGAGAGTCTGAACCTTATTCTTGCCCAGCAAAGTTCCCTAACGCTCCGTCAATATGAGAATTAACATGCAATATTAAATTGTACAAAAATTAGTTTTAGTTTTCTTTACTTCCTAAAGAAGATCTACATTTTGTAGATCTTCTCAGTTGTTCATAGTCCCGTAATTCAAAGTATATATTCAAAATGTGTATTCAAAGTTTGTAAGCCATAAACGATTTAGAGACAATGCTATTGAAAGATGTTTTACTCGGTGGCAGTTTCAAACAAATCCAGGAAAATATCTTAAAAGAAGTGAATCAATGAATCACGATGAATCACTTGAATCACGAAATCTAAATTTGAATGTTTTTATTTTAACTACCAAAATAACTGTTTATTGCGCTTTTCTCTCAGTGTTCATTAGAAAACAAATCATAGAATGGTGGGCAACGACACACAGGAGCGGTATTTGCACCATTATCGGCAGTTCTTGTGCATTTTGCTGATGAACCATATTTTCAGCATGAGTATATTTAATGTACTTCCTAATTCAAAGCTCCTCTCTGCGTTTATTTAAGCAAAACACTTTATAATTAATTAAACTAAATCGTAAATATCTTTTCACAAAGGCAATGGTAGATTCTGTAAAACCTACTGACATTCCAACTTCCCTTTGGGATATTAACCTGAAAGACGCTGACGACAAGGATGTTAAGCTTGGCGATTTCAAGGGCACAAACAAAGCTTTCTTGTTCGCGAACGTCGCCTCAGCATGCGGCTACACTGATACAAATTATAAAGCATTGGTCACTCTTAGAGAGAAGTATGGCCCAAAAGGATTAGAAATTTTGGCTTTCCCTTGCAATCAGTTCGGAGCGCAAGAGGAAGGATGCCCATGGGACATCAAGAAAGCGATGAAGAGCACATACAAGGTGGAATTTCCTATGTTCACTAAGATTGATGTGAATGGCCCCAACATGCACCCAGTTTATAAGTACTTAAACTATAACTCTGAGCTCTACGACGAGAAGGCGCAGAAATTGACTGAAATTCCTTGGAATTTCTCCTATTTCCTCGTTGATCAAGACGGAAAGGTCATCAAGTTCATCCAACCCGATGACTATCTCGATCAGGTTGAGGCAGCTGTTAAGAAGATCCTTGAATAATGTAATAAATCCGCTTTGACGTATTGGTTTCATACTTTTCGTGAAAATTCCCTAGGCAATATCGATTCACATTTCTTCTAACATAGCAAATTCTCAATTAGCAAATCAAATCCTTCTTTCTCTTTTAATAACTTCTTCAACTACTCCGTCGGCAGCCATTGCAAACAAACAAAAATGGCTTAGTTTTAGATTTTAGAAGAAACAAACTCTTTTTCCTATATTTCTTAACAAACTCTTGTATGTAAATATCAATGAAACAATAATCTAAAGACAATTGGATAAGCTATAGTGGTTAGATGTTCTGAGGATGTCCGCTGACTGATAACTCATCGAGTGCTTGTTTTAATAAACTCTGCGCCTTTTCCGTCTCATTGGTGAGACCCAACCTTGCCGTAAGAGCTCCTCTAAGTGAAGGCTTAATTTCCACTCTTTCATTTGACACCAAAGTATTCAAAATAAGCAACATGAGATCTGGCCTTTTCAGCACGCATTTCAAGAATCCTTCACAAAGTTCTCTAAAATATACCTCTAAATCGTTTTCAAAGCATCCTTTTAGGCTGAGCCAACAATCTCGAGTGATATTTCCTTTATTTGCCTCATTTATCGTTCGTCCAGGTCGTATCAACGAGAAAGCTCTGCGATTGTTAACCATTTCAGTTGTACACCCAGATGTCACAAAATTCCCTTGATCTGAAAGCCAAAGCCTTGCAGGGTCGCCCCAATGGTAAAGTCCTGTCACATATGTCACCATGAAATAAAACGCAAGGGAAGTCAGATATCTGCGGAAAAACGGCGTTTTCATTTCTGGTTCCGAAAACCACATTTTACTCATGCTTCCGAATAGCTCGGGGACAGTTGTGACGTTTAACTTATACAGGCTACAAATCTCAGGAAAACTCTCGTAGTTCTTTGGAAGGACAAGTACTTGCGTGTTATCTTGAGATGCAAATGTATCCGGCAACTCAAGCTCTTTGAATAGACCATCTTCAATAAGCCAGGAATGAATTATTTTGAATATACTGCCAAAGTAAGCTCTTCCTAACCCGCCTCTTTGTATGACTATCTTCCTATCCAAAGGGGCGGTTGAGGGCCATGGCAGGGGAAGCGATAAGCGATACTCAGCACACTCAGATTTCACCTCATTTTTTATCACTTTAAAATTTTGGAATTCAAAAGCCGGAGGCAAGGTGATCTCTTTTATTTGGGGGAGCGTTGAAGGAATATCATCGATTTTCGGCTCCAAACCCGCGCCAAGCTCCATAAACTTAGAGTCGGCCCTCCGCCTCATCATCACTCCAGGACGCAAATTCCGCTTGATCTGCTTCACTTTCGAAGGAATGGTATCCGCGGCACTTGTCAGAAACTTCATTTCTTCCAAGAATTTCCCCTTGAATCTGCCACTTGTTAATACATAAGTTTTGAAGATCTTGATAAATCTCTCGCGTGTGAACCTCTCATGATTCATGGGTAACAATTGCCAGAAAAACGTTTGTCCAACTTTCTCCTTGCACAGAGCTCTTTGAAGTATGAAATCCTCAAATTCGTTTGGAACGATGATCTCATCCGCCAAGCATTCTATAACAACGGGCATATAACGAATCAATTCATCGTCAGAGATGTTTTTCAGAATATCCAGGGCAAATAGCTTTACCTTTCGATTCGGCGCCTCGAAACCTAATAAGGCTAATGCCTCGATAGGAGTTGGCTTTGGCCAAGTTTCGAGCATATGATAAGCATACTGGGTTGTTGCGGCATTTGAATAGTTAAGTTTGAGTAAAATTTGCACTAAATGATTGCCGCTGAACATCTCAGGATGTTTGCTCTTTGCGGTATGTTCTAACATGAGAATATCTTGCTCGTATAAGATAAGATAAGTTTTGCTTCTCCTGCTGGTGATGTTCCTGGCTCCCAATTCATTAGCACTCTTATTCGGTCTTGTAGTAGGCTGGCTTTTTGGAGGAGGGAAATCACAAATTATTTTCCCTTGAATATTTTGTTGGAATTGAACGACGAGTTTCGTTTGTAAACTTTCTTTGTATGATACAGACCGCTCAAACGGGCCCATTTTACAAAAAGAAAGATGCTCGGAGTCGACCATCGGCCATAACCTCACTTCAAACGGGTCAGAATTGATGAATCCTTTTTCATTAAAGATCGGAATTTTAGCTGAGGCAATTTTCGTGCCAGTGGTGCTTTTATGGCCAGTGGTGCTATTAGGGCCCCTTCCGAACACATCGAGGATGATATAGCTATCCGGAGGCAGGTCAGCTACTTTGACGCCTGGAAACTTGATCCTTTCGCCAAGATCCAGGGAGCATTTTTTGACAATATGCGGCACTGAAGTCTCAGCCGTTTGGGTGAAGATTGTTTGGTAGCCCAAATTGATTCTTGCTGAAAATTCGATTTGTTTTGGCATATGGGTCTCAGCCATAGAATACTCCCTCTTTATTTTAACAGCGGTAATATTAGCGTCCGTCTTCTCCTGGTTCGGAGCTGACAAGTTTATTGGCGCGGGATAGAGTGATGGAGATGATATATTGGTTTTCTTGATTGTAATCGGAACCGGGGAAAATTGAGGAAAAGGATTTCTCTTTGGAAAATTTTGTTTGGCGTCGGCAGGGTAGTTGAAGAAAAGAGCATGGTCAAGTCTTTCGATACAAATCAGGTCTAATCCAAACGGCTCGAGATGACTCGAAGTGCCTTCAATTTGCATTGGGATTTCTTCATTAGCGTTGATATTTATTTTCTCTTCTTCTCTATCGAGCTGGTCGTTGGGTTTGCTGTCCTTGTGAATTTCCTCTGCTTTGGGCTTTTCAACCTCGCTGGTCTGGAGCTGTTCCGATTCTTCGTTTTTTGCTTGATCTTCACTGATTTTCTTCGAACCAATATCTATCTGATGACTCTCTAGGACTTTTTCTGACTTTTTCAGCTGGGATTCGCTCTCAAGTCCATCCAATAGTTTAGTTTTTGGTTGATCCAAATCCGAAATATACTCACAAAAGACAATATATTGCCTCGAGGTATAGAGTGACTCATATTTAAACAGAGGAGTGTCTCCAGTAAAATACTCCGTCTTAACTGGAGACCTCAAAACGAAAAAGCCGCCATCATTCGCTTTTTTCATATACAACTTGTATTTTTGCATTAGATACATCCTGACAGCTCGGATTATTTCATCTGCAGAGGAAGATAGTCCTACTCCTAATCGCACCATCGAAGGAATTTCTTGTGATAGGTCGCATCCATTGGTCCTTTTGATATAATCAAGAACTTTAGTGAGATAGACTATAACTTCAACTTGATCTTTCCCAAAGAAAGTAATTGCATTTGCTGTTGATGCGTTGGGAAGCAAAGCACCTGCATAGTCGTAAATTTTATGCACGTGAGTAGGCTTCAGCCTTTCTTTGTATTTATTGATCTCACCAATTTTTGGAGCAAGGAATTCCTCAGGAGGAGAGGCTGTCTTGGAAAAAGCATGCTTACAGAATTCTTCATAATCAGGATCGAAGTCTCTGAGGAGAAAACAGTCTTTCGTGCTCAATGGCTGTTTGATAGGCTCTGTGGGCAGAGGTTTTAGCATCATCATCGTATATTAGCGTTGTTTTAATTTTCTCTTTTAACAAGAGGAAATATAATTTCTGATCACCTTGATACCGAATAACCTGATGAATGTTATCAAATTCGTAGTTTTGATCCTCTGAAGTTGATGATATAATAAAGGCAAACACAATTTCTATACAAACATTGTTGTTCAAAATGTACCACCTTCCTAACCATTTTCCAAATTCTCACTTCAATGCTCTTATTTTATTAAAAATACAGGAAGCATAAAAAACAACAGTATTCGCAACTCAATTAGCATATTAATTCCATAAGATTACAAAAGCAGCATCTAATTCTCAAAATACAAAGGAAATTTCATCACGCTAGGTTAAATCTGAATAGGCAGGATCTTTATGTGGGTTAAGCTTCTTATCAACGCGATCGCAACATGATAAACATCTTTCCTTTATTGGGTACCAAAAAAATGTTACGCAGCCGAGCATACAGTTTAGCATAGCTACTATTGCCATATATATCACCTAATAAAGTAGGTTGGTTAGTTTGGGACTCGAAAGGGAATTTTACCGAGAAAAATGACTTGATGTGCTCAGAAAAAGTTTTTGACGGCTGCTGTCGTTTCATATTATTAGGCTTTCCATTTACAGGCGTCTTGCTCTTGTTATTGGGGGTTGTAGCAGTTTCATGGACTGTGGTGACGGTAGTATCGACCGTCAGAGGCACGCTTTCGCTGTCGATCATTCCAAAGCTCAAAATTAATCTAAATTATCTGTGAAGAGATAATATTCAGTTTAATTAATACTTTTCAAAACGCTAAGTTCCTAAATTCGGTACTGGCTCTCACCTATTTTCGAAATAGAAATTATCCGAATTGTTTTTACTCGTCAAAACGGTCAGGCAATTTTTAGGGAGAGGCAAGCAGAAATAGAATAACCGTTTAACTGATCATCAGCTTCTCTTGCCTGGTCTGAAAATGATGGTTTCGAGGACTCCAATGGTATTTTACATACTCACTGTTTATTGATTTCATAAAGGCGAGGTAGCGAGTTTACATATGCTCAATTTTTGCTTCAAAACTGCAGAGCTTATTTCCTTTCATTAACACAATGGCAAATAAATCCGTGACTGATCCCAACCATTCAGAAGATTTTGAAAGTCACCATATTTCAAAAAGTAGCACATAATGTTTTTTTTTTGGTATTGGAATTTCTCATATTTTGGAAGTCAGAACTGTCAGATCACACCGTCGTCTTCCGAATATAGCTGAAGGTCGTGGATTGCGTTCGGTTATCGAAGTTTAAGCTCAAATGTTGAACAAAAATTGCATTATTCAAATTATAGTCAATTATAAAATTAACTTCGCTCGAAATCTTGGTTGGAGAAGAGAACCTTTATACTCTTACTTTGCCTGAACTAATTTGGCATTTCTTGTAGAGGAAGAAAACTAAGAGAGAGAGAATTTCATAATTCTGGGGTTACAGTGAGTTCGAGAGCATTGATAATCGACTGATCAGTAGTCTACCTGTCTACATCAGTCTTTCAATAATTATTTGACAGCTTTTGCTACTATTTCAGCACTATTTATAACTAAGCGCAGCCTAACAACAACCATTGAGACCAGAATGAAATTCTTTTCAGAGGCCTACTTAAAGTGTATTCCAATAAAATTATCATTTACCTAAGTGCGCTTCTATGCGTTTACAATAAAGAATCTCTAATCAAAGAGGATACTTTTTTAAAGGCTTTCAAATTCGAGGAGGCGTCATTCAATGATACGAAGCCTTCTAATTTCCGAATTTAAGCTCAATATCTTTCTCTCTCATTGAACCTTGCGCTGCCTCACCTCTCAATCTCTCGTAGGTTTTTGCTTTCTTACAATAGCAAACTCCGAGACCAATTGCAATCGCGAAGAAGAAGAGACCTATCGCAAGGCCAACGATCAATCCAATATTTCCAGAAGGAATTAACGCGTCCCACACCTCGACCTGTATCGAGCCATTTATCTGACAGGAAGACAGAGGCGAAACATCCAAATTAGCCTCCTTCTGCTGACAATTCGGGGTTAGAATAGCGCTATTGAGGTCATAAGTGCCTGTGGTTAAATTTTTCGGAGGAGAGCAAGTCAAAGTCGGTAGCCCAATTACCAGTTCATTTAAACAAATTGAATATCTAGAGACCGAAAAAACTTTGATTCTGGAATCGCCAAAGTCGAATGGGACTGCAATAAGAGAGTTTAAAAATGATAGAGATGCCTCTTTCAGTGTGCTTGAAGAGCTAGCTACCATCGGAATACCTTGTCTGAATGATTGGATAATGTTTTGTGAGGTATAAACACCGAGGTTTTTATAGGTTTCTAGATGAAAGATACTCGGCAGGTCCTTATGAGAATTTAACACATTATAACTTGCATTGAATATATTTTGGCTGTCTGCGGCGATTTCAAAAAGGACGGTTTGTCCGTTTTGATTTGTTTCGACTAATAATATCCCTTCCATGCCAACTTTGAGTTTCTTCATTTGTTGCGTTTCCAGCGACGTTCGAAGGGTCCCAATATTTTCAATGGTAACAGGCGCTGAAGTGATATTTATAGCATAAATACCGAGTGCAGAATCCATCACATAGAGTATTTGCCGAGCGGGATCCACATCCATGCTTATGATGTTAATCGCTGATGGTCTCGATGGGAAGGTTTCTGATGTAATATTTTGAATCAATGGAATAGACGCCGCTGTGGCTTGAGAAACATTATAAACGAGAATATAATTGCTTGCGACGAAGAGTAGATTGCTAGCATAGACTATCGCGTTTGCATTTGGCGTACGTAAATTGTAGAAAGTAGTTTGCGTTAGGCCTCCTCCTACAGTGTAAGCGAAAATTTTGACTTGGCAGTTGATTTCCAAGAGAAGAAATTCGTTGTTGATGTTGAAAAGGTGATGTGAGTGAAGATTCGAAGTTGAAACTGCCTGATTGCCTGAGGTAGTAGTAGTGACTACGATTGGGGTAAAATCTCCGTTATTCACATATGGCATGGTAGTGACGTTATGGCTGGTGCGATATCCGTTGCCTTCTGCTTTGGAGGTAAGAGTGAAGATTTGGAGCTTTTCGCGAGAGATATCAGTGAGGAAAAAAGTCACTTGATATGATTTGGACAGGTTGGTCGCGAAATAAGTGATAGCAGAATAGTTTTGCGGTGATTGAGGAGCCTGAAGGCAGAAATCTTGCGAATAGCTCAATGATGCGCCGGTGGATGTACAGAAGGAAGGAATGTCTGGCAACTGATTGCCGTGCTTATCATTGAGGGAATGAGTCCATGAAAATGCATCTCTGAGATGCGGCTCTTGGAGCTGAAAGGAAGTTGTGGTATTTCTTTGAACTGAAAAGTTAAATCTGTAGGAAGGGTTGTTATCCCAGACCTTAGCATTCTATTAATGATTAGAGGTAATGAATTTGCAATGAATGTACTGCAGTTTCGTTGCAAAGCGTAAGTATGAGCAGAAGAGCAGCAATATACGAGAATTGTATCATAATCGTTTTATTAATTTATTAGATTAGAGCTTTTTCAAAATAAATAAGACCTGCAATTGAAAAATTCAATGAAAATAAATTGTACCTGTCAGTCTCAATGGATTTCAGATTGACTAAGTGCATCCTATCGCCACTAATGGTGTCAAAATGCAACTCGTCCTGCGCATTTAAATTCTCCTCCAAGTTTAAAGGACTTATCCTGAACATTTACCACGACCAAAATAAAAAAAAACAAAACTACATCCACCAGCTTTTCAGAGTTCAAAACAGAACGGGTTACAGAACGATTACAGAGGATCGAAACAACGCGAACTCGTTAATATTTCCTCTGCTTTTTCATTTATTAATAAGAATAAGTCGTTATTACAACTACTATCACTATTCTTTGTAACTTAGCACTCAGAAATCTTACAAAATACAAGGAACCTCTTCCGTATTTATCACTTAGATGTTTTTCTGCAATTTTTGCTTCATTTCATTCTCCCATCGTTTTCATGAGGGATTTTCTTCATTTTTCAGTGGCCAATGATAAACAAAGCAGGCTCTCACGCAGGTTTCAACATAAGCAGAAACTCGCATGTGGCATGGAAGCTTTTAAACATCCTGCGAGGTTAGGAGGCCAACTTCAAGTTTAACTATGCTCTTTTGTTCTAATTGATTTTAATTATCATGAATAAATGATTTTTGAATGAAAAATGTTCGAAAAAATTTAATCGAACAATTCGTTCCGATAGCTTCTATTTTAACAATTTTTTTAACTACTTGCTTGAGATTGCATAGAGTTGAAATTTTAGCATCCAACTTATTTCAAAATATTATTGAATAGAAAATAGCTCAAAGGATCGTTCTAGAGCGGATTTTCCTGAGCGATATCGCTATGTACCTAACTTATTTCTCATTCTCATTGTGGTTAAGACACAGTACCACATCTATAATAGCCCATCAATAAATGATTTCACCACTTTTGAGTATTTTCAGCTTAGGTTACGACTTTAAAACGACTGACAATCAGAGTTACAATGATAAGGTTGAATATTGACTCAATAGAGGCATTTCATTGACCGACTTATGTAACATAATTTTAGAACAATTACCTTAATTAGATTTACTGGTAAAATTTCTGTAAGAACAAGAACGAAATCAGGAGTAATTATTATTTTGATAGTTAACAAAAATTCCGATGTATAAACTCAAGTATTTAAGAGTCCGAATCGCTGAGTTTTATAATCTCTTTTTTGTTTTCCAAAATGAGCAGAAAGACTTAAAATAGTAGTTTGATAGCTACAACGACGCCCTACTCACCAAAGCAATTAGCTAGGTTCATTCCTAGTCTAGAGGTGAACACCAAGGTATTTTCTTTCTTTTGAGAAAATATCATCAATTTCATATTCTTATTTTGTTTAGTTTTATGAGAACTTTCATTGGGAAGTCAAGCATCTCAATACGCCACTCAAGACGCCTTGCAATTCCTGAGAAACGCCTGGATTAGTTGGAATAATTCGCGTTTTTAGGGCAGCCCATTCGAAGTAACAAACTAATGAAATCTCTTCGATCAGGTAAGGCCTAAACTAAGCAAGGACACTTGCTTCGTTGAGATTAGAACGCCCAGAACTTTCCCAGACACCATATCTTCATGAATATAATAACTAATCGTTTAATAATCATGTTCGATCTTGATGGTAAAATGATTTTCACTCTGCGACTCTTTACTTAATTTGGGACCTTCATTCTTCCATCGGGTGCCTATGAAGGGAGCTTAAACAATAAGAGGTATAGCTACGCTGCTGAGAGGTTTTCAAATACCATCGTACGATTTCGAGAGAATGTATGTTGGATGTTGCCAATGCGCTTCTCAGCAGCTTGTAATATCTCTTAACACTTTGACTGTCCTTTAGGTATCCGTTGAAAGAATCCCTTCACCAGATAGATCTACTCTGTTAATTCCCTTTATCATTGATTTTTATTTTGCTTGTCCTAAAATCGAACCTTCGAGCCCTGACTGGTTTTATATATTTTCTGTTTCCAAGAAATGATTGATTCAAATTTACTTTAATTAAAGTCTGAGAACATCAAGTAAAAAGGTAGCTAATTTTGGTTTAATCTTCTAATTTTTCGAATTTGAATGGTGGCTTTAAAATTAATGAAGTTATTTCTGTTCTGAACTTCTTTAATCTGAGACATTGTTCATCATCTAATCAAAAACTTCTATTTTCATTAACGACTCAAAACTAAAAACCAAGTTTATAATTCCCAAAAAGCTTAGAAAGGTTGGTTTCTAATGAAAACCCACGATCTCATAGCTAAATCGCATTACAAGCTCTTAGAATGAAATTTCTAGAAGCTGTTCTCACTTCTTATTCACTTGTTGTTCTTAATATGCATCATAGTATGGGAAATGAATCCTTCAGAGAAACCTGCACTGCCTATTCTCTTAATATTTTTCGTTTAGATCTTATCGGATACTATGTAAATCTATTGGCTTTGCTAAATTATGAAGTTAACGAGATGGCACTCTGCTTTTCTTGAGCCGAATGCCACAATTTTTGTTTGGACGGATGGCAAATCCTAAATATCGTGAGTTCTAGCTCTAATACCCAGGATGTTTCTCTTTCTGTAGGTTTTGCATGGCTGTATGTAGAGATCAATGAGCAAAAAGGAAGATGCGTGCCATCGATTTCTTCTGGAACTTGCTACCGATTTTGTTCGATAAAAAAACCCTACTTTGTCATCAGAGAATAACTCAGAGCACACACCAAGGATCCTAATTACACCCATCTTGGAAATTCACTTAGCATTGCTGATTAGGATGTAGATTTTCTTTTTGCTTTTAAAATACTGAAAGAAACAAGCTGTATTGGGAGTTCTGCAACTTGAATCCAAGACTTTTCGAAAGAAAGTTATTGGATAAGAACAGAAAGAAGGCCTATACAGAGCAAAGCAACAGTCTTGAGAGTAGTTGGATCTGTGATAAGATTAATTCTGTCTAAGGCAAGATTTCAAGCCTGCGTTGTACAGCTGAATTGAGTATGCATTCATGGGCGCTACTAAGCGACACTAAAAGTTTTATTGAATCTATCGATAATTATGGTATGAAGTCGTGAAGCTTTCTGCTGATAGGAATCGTTTTGGTATCATTAAAAGATTGCATTTTTGGTATTATATTTCGAAAATATGAATTGGTGACAAGCAAAAACATTGCACGTGCTTTGCCAGACCAATGTCGTTGATTCTCTGCGAAATATTTCTATTTGACTCTTCGATCTCGTCAGATTCATGACCTATCCCGTGGGCAGATACAAAAATCATACGACTTATTTATTACAATAAAAATAAGATTCTTAAAATTCAAAGTTCTGTAACTATCTGAAAGGAGAGAAATAAGAGAATTATGGCGCTTAAACTATACAGGAGTCTCATCCATAATTGAACCAGCGAAAAGAAAGGTTAAAGTATTTCAAGAGACGATAGCAATATTCAGGGTAGGTTTCGGTCAAGAAGTCTTACATGCAAATCAAAGGTATATAAGTACTGTCTTAACAAGCGAGAGCTTTCAATAGCAAACATCAAGCCATGCATTTTTCAGAAAAAAAATTTGAGATATTGGAAGATAAACATGAAATTCGCAAAATAGATAAAATGGTTAAACAAGTTTTTATCGCACACAATATCTACAAAGGCGTGCTTAATTGGATTGTTGTCCATCATTTTGGAATCAGGGGCATTGAGAAAATGTCTCCATGGTATTAATCTAGTGGAATATGAAAGTCTACTGAGTCCATTATTTATTCAAATGCTGTATTAATATACCACTCGCTTAAATAATGAGCAATTAACTATGAAGTTTGATATTCCTTGGGATGCGCGCTTTTACTTGGCTGTTCGAAAAGGAACTCCGATAAGAATCCTTTTCTACTCAGACTCATTACCAAACGACAAATCGTAAATAAAAATTTAACCCTCGTATATGCTAGTTACTTCCACGAATTATTATTTTTCCATTGCAGTCTTGCTCTGTCTTCTATTTTCTCTTTTTACAAGAGTGCGGTCGAATACGGTTCTATATGCTGAAGTTCCAGCTCCAGACTATCAAGCTTTGAGTGTTTCTTACTGCAATGTCTATCAATCTCAGTCTTCGAGCCCTTCGCCTGTCAAGCTCAGCTCTCCTTTCACGACGAATATCATTCAGGATACTTGTGTCACATACTACAGCTTCCAGATCGATCAAAACTCCGCTAATCTTTTCTTCGAAGTCAAAATCTCTAGTTTTGGTACAAATTCAAACATTCGGCCTTTGATCGCTTATGAATTTGGAGCTCTCCCTTCTCTTAAGTATCAAGCTTATTATTCGCTGGATTTGAAATGCAATGGATACGATAAAAATGGTAATCAGCTTATTTATTGCAGAAATAACGAATCCTTTCCCTTCTGCTCAGGATATTGTCAAAAGAAAAAGTATTATTATCTCTCGATTCGCTCATTAAAAAACAAAAGCGGAGACCTCATGCAAGAATCATTGATCATTTCTGAAAATTTCTCACTTTTTTTTGAAGATATTTTGCAATATTTCAAGTGGACTCATTTAACAGTTCGTTTGAATATACCCTAAACTTTAACTCCTACAGTAAGTATATCAACTGAACTTCTTCGTTTCTAACGCGTTTCGTCATGTAGATCATCTGGCTTGCCCAAATTCGTGATCTGGGAATGGGAACTGCAGGACTTCTGGTTAAAATATCTAATATTTGTGCTAAGTCTGAATCTCTTTCATTTTTCATTTAGGAAAATGCAATTGCACACCAGGTTATATAGACGAGGACTGTAGCCTTGGTATACTTACCCAAAATTCTTTTTAGCTGAGCCTGAATATACAGAGGGGACGAAATTGACTGTTGGTGCGGATGCTACGGTAACTGTTAGCCCAGGAGTTGCGAAATACCTCTACCTCACAACTAAGAGTAATTCGTTCATGGAATTAATTATCATGGCAACAATGAAATTTAGATAACGATTTACAATTCTCATTTTATAAAGACGGGCAATCTCACGATATATATGAATTATGGATATAATTACTCAACTGTATTTCCTCCCAATGGATATTACAACGATTACTATTGCGCTTTCAATAATGTAAACCGACAAAATATGCAAATAACTCAGGAAAAATGGAACACCACTTATTCATTCATTCTATGTACCACGAAATTTGCTAATCCATCTGACATTTCCACCAGGTATTACCAATCATGATGCATTTGCAAGCATCGTCATACTAAAAGCCTCAGGACCACGTAAGATTATTCAACCTCACGCTACTCTCATTTCCACAAGCCATAAATGTGATTCCAATTGTTATTCCAACGATGGTTGGAGGGTTTTGTCTGGCTTTAGCGGTCACATTCTTCGTCCGATATATTAAGCAATGTAAAACAAATATTAACCGAGATAAGCTGATTGAATTGTTAGGGCGAGAAAGAGCCGCACAAAATACATTTGAAGCCAATTTATTTCAGGTCAGCCTCAAGAAACTAAAATAATTACCTAATAGATATACATAGGCAGAGAAACTCACAGAGCAAGAGATGAATAAATATATCCCACAGATGAAGTTCGAAGAGTGCAAAGAGAAATTCGAATCGGAGTAAAAAATCATTTGAAAAGAAATGTCTGAGAGCCCTTCACGTGATGAAACAGATGCAGCATTTGTTTAGATAAATACCAGCTGTATACTTCAGTCAGACAGATAATACTATGTAAGCATATCTTTCATCATGAATGTTTCCAAGGATGGCTTGATCGAAGTCAAGTAATAACGATAATGAAGAGAAAGATACTAATCGATACTGTTAGACCTGTCTGAATTGCAAGAGAAGCCTGCGTAGAAACGATTTCGAGGCATTTATAGCTGAATTAAACTTACGTCCTGCTCGAAACGACATTGAGCCAGAGGGGCTTGTTGAAGAACATAAAAATGCTGAAATTATAAACCCGAATATTCAAAGTTCTCAGCTGATTGCTGTCAAAAAAGAGATCACCGGTTTGGAACTTGAAGAAGAAATAAAGGAAGATGAAGAAGTGGCAAAGAAACAAGTGAAACAATTCGAAACATTTCCCAAAGTCAAAGCAAAATCTCTCGAGGAAGTGAAAGTTGATGTGATCAACATCGAGACTGAATTCAATGTATTCACGCAACAAGAAGGGAAAGCAGGTAAGAATAAAATAATTTTTTCGGGGTGCTATATTGTGATATTCAATTATAGAAGCGCCAAATGACACCAATACTGCGAAAATTTCGGTAACAGCATCAAGGAAAATTGGCGACCCGGCGATTAGAATCAAAACAAATATTGTTTAGTTTTCAATCTATCAAGGTTATATAATTATTGAGAAACTTTTGGTCTGTTGCGATCTTCAATCTCAATCTATGCTTTTTTTGTTTTTTTTAGCAAAGTTGATTATTTCGCATTTTATATTATCAATTCTCATGAATTTGTATGATTTATTTCTTAAACTTTTAAGATAAGCCTCCAATTGCTTGAATTACACGTATGCTGTGAGAAACGGAATAAGAGCTAAATTTTTTGTTTCAACCAGTGTCTTGCTGCAGTATTTGATCGGTAATTTAATTTTTCAGCATGTATGATATGTAATTTCTACCATTTTCACGGATAATGAGAGAAATGGTGTTCTGTAACCATGAATAATTGAGTTTGAAAAAACTATTGAATTTACATAACATTCCACTCGTACAGAGCCCGGAGCTCCCATTTAATAAATTCTAAACTCATATTTATTAGATTAACAGCACCCAGCACATTGAGCTTCAATGGTGAGCTTTCATAATGAGAAAACATCTCTACAGCAACGATATAATTCTTTTCTCGTTAAGTTCAAAATTTTTCATCTCAGATTGATTTTCCTCACCTTGTCAAATTTCATTATGAAAAGAGCGCTGGAATGATTTTGAGGGCAGCAGCTTTTTGGTTAGCCTGGAGGATGAAATATCCTTCCGGATGAAAAATTAGCAATAGAGTGGAGAATTCAATTATCATCATTAACATGCTCACAATGATAAGCCTCACCATAGAGGAAATGCCAAAAAGCAAGACAAATATTCCCAAAGGCAGCTTGTTCTATCCATTCAAATATCTGCATCTTGCATGATAACCTTAATTCTACAATTTATCGCTCGTAATTGCAGTAATGGTAGATTATAGACTTGAAGTGGCTATAATTTGTGAAAAATAGGCCATTCAAAACGCGTATTTGATAAGGAGGCTCTTTGAAACACCACCCAGAAAAATTACCTCCATATTCTTTTATCTATTTCTAACATGATACGTTCTCTCAACATTCCATTAACAATATTTACAAATTTCACCTACTCAATATTGGATGGTAGATAAAATGGGTGCCAATTTTGAGAATTCTGAGTGAGTGGGTTGTCTGGTTTGGTTCGTTTCTCAAAACAATTCCACTCTTTTCCGGGTTCAATGCCTTTCTATGAAAAATTCCTCATGTTTAGCGATCAGTTAGCGAAATGACACAGGGATTATTTTCAAAGGGGATTCTTGCAAACAATGGTCGCAGAGCGGTGTATCACACGCTAAATATCTTCAAAGTTTCTATAAATTATGACGGCTTGCTGAGAACCTTTATTATTGATTTCAACTCGGGCCAAGTAGGGCAAAAGTTGGAACAAAACGCCAAAGTAATGGCTGATCCTTTCCCTTACGACTTTAAGAGAGGGATTAATGACAGTTAAAACACTTGTCGTGGTTTCTGAGAGTTTGGAGTTATCTCACTCTCAAACAGTTTTCAAAAAACGACTCGCACTTTTCTAATTAAATTCGAGAAACCGCTAAAAAAAAATTATCAACGACACTACCAGCAGAGTTAGAGAGTAACTCATAAATTCTTTATCTAATACTGAAGACCTTTCACATTTGAATATCTACTCCTACAATCAAAAAAACTCATAAATAAGGTTGATTCATCTCCATGCAAAACAGAAAATTGCCAAAAGGCAATACTCAAATCAGAAAGCTTCCAAAAGAGCATTCTTTTTATCGGTAGTGATAAGATAATCACATGAGTTAGGTAAATTCTTAAGTTTACTCTTGCACAAAGTGAGTTTAGAAGAAGAAGGAAAAAAAAGGAGGTAATATCCTTATCCGATAATATCTCTCAAATTTTGATGAATAACAGTTAGATAATAGCAAAATGAAGGCTATGAAAATGACATTAAATGAAGAAAGTGTTAAGTACTCTCAATCTGTTCTCTTTTAGTTCACTATTTTGTCTCTCCTGGACGAGGCCTCATATGAATAAAACTTAGAGTTTTATTGGATTAAATAGAGTTGTGATTTTTCAAATCGCTCGAATTAACGCCTAGTAAAATTCCAACTCGAAAGGAGTTTTGATTAATCAAATTTTATCGGTTTTCCAATTAGATTCGTAAAACGTTTAATTAACCGTCAATCGAACCTGTCGCATGCAAAAACGAATTATAAGTCTGTGTTTTAACTTGTTCTAACAGGTATTTGTATAATCAAACCTAAATTTCTAAAAACAGAACCTAGCACAATGAAACTCAGTGCTTTAATTTGCCTTTCTCTTCTATCATTGAGTAACTAACCATCTTTTGCCTTTCTGTATTGACTAATCAATCCTATTAGTTCTTTGCCCTGCATTGGGATTAAGAGTCCAAAAGAAAATGAAGGACTGCATCAACGGACCTGACTACGTTGCATTTGAATGTACCGGCCCTGCTGAAGACACATCTTCATGGACATTCGATACTAACGCTGGCTTCAGCACATTCGCTTGCGGTGAAAACCAATTCGTTGGAAACTATGCCTCTGGTGAGAGCATCACTCTTACGCTCACCGACACTCCAGCCCATCAGAAAGTATTTGTTTCTTGGACATTGGCTCGTGTTGATAGATGGTACTGCGATCAAAACTTCATTGTCTATGCCGATGGTGAAAAAGTTTACTCAAGACATTTTAATTCAGAGCTCGCCAATCTCTGCGGTGATGACTATTGGTACGATGGCATTTTCAATTTGCACACCGAGTTCGACCACACAGGCAGCACACTTACCTTGGAATTTACATCTGGTCTGAACTCGACCAGTGATGTGCACTCATGGGGTATTTGCGGTGTTGCCATCTCATATGTTACTGATGGAACTCCAACAATGACTCCAACTCAGGAAACCCCAACCGAAGAAACTCCAACTGAAGAAATTCCAACTGAAACCACTACCGAAACTCCAACTGAGGAAACTCCATCTGAAACCACCACCGAAACTCCAACTGAAGAAACCCCAACTGAAGAAACTCCAACTGAGGAAACTCCAACCGAAGAAACTCCAACTGAGACAACCCCAACTGAAGAAACCCCAACTGAAACCACCACCGAAACTCCAACTGAGGAAACTCCAACTGAGGTAACCCCAACCGAAGAAACTCCAACCGAAGAAACCCCAACCGAAGAAACTCCAACCGAAGAAACCCCAACTGAAGAAACCCCAACTGAGGCAACCCCAACTGAAGAAACTCCAACCGAAGAAACCCCAACTGAAACCACCACCGAAACTCCAACTGAAGAAACCCCAACTGAAGAAACTCCAACTGAAACCACCACCGAAACTACTACTGAGGAACCTACCACTACCGAGACTACCACTGAGAGTGTACCTACCACCACCACTGAGAGTCCTACATCCACCGCAACCTCTACTACAACCACCACATCAACATCATCGATCGGCACACAAACCAGCACTTATGGCTATACCGTTGCTTCTTACACAACTTCAGGCACAAGCAACGAATATAATTTCACTTACATGAGCAACATCGTTGGACCTGACATCACTTTCTACGGCAAAAACGCATCCATCTATCACCACGGACCAGGCTATTCAGCTGCCCTTGGTCTAAATATCTACAATGGAAGAGCCACAAAGTTCGGATTTAATTTCAAGAGCACTTCAGAGCAAATTTGCGCTGGATTCTATCAAGTCGATGATATGTTTACCCTCAACCTCGGAGGATCGCTCTTAGATAACAATGCTCATGTCATTTGCTCTGACGGCACATACCATGGTCTGGGAGTTTACAATGGAGTAGTTCCCACAATCAGTCTCGGCACTGGTGCTACCAAAGCTTGGACTGTAAGCATGGATCTATTGACCCTTACTTTCAACATAACCAATGCTAATGACGAAGGATTCTTCGGATATATTGATAACATCAATAACACCTACTACCTCACGACTTTCAAAGAGGCAGGCTTCATTAAATTCACTTCAAGCTTGACGCTCACTGACAAAGCTTACATGAAAAAGCTCAATCCTGAGAAAGCTTCAAAGAACTACCCATTCACTTGGCTCGCCCAACACAACGATTCTAGTCTCCACGCCAACACATACAGTGCTATGGTGCAATCTTGGGCAACCGGAACCCACAACATGTTCGGTCAGTCCATCGCCGACGGTAAGATTGTTCGCTACAGTTGGACGTTCTATCCATCTGAAGCTTACGCTTGTGTTGGACTTATTTCTTCAAATGATATCACGAGTGTCTCGCTCACCGAAGATGTCAGAGCGTCAAGCATTGCTCTTTGTTCTGATAACACTAAATGGAATTTGACCCCTGGCGAGAGCGGCGATACGACTGTCGAATCTGGACAAGCTTGGACTCTTTCCGTTGACTACATGTTCAATTCCGTGAATTTCACCAAGAATGGAACTACTGGTGTTTATTACACTGCTAGCTTTGATGACGTCTCATCAACCTATTACACCGTTCAAATCGGCGGTTATGGCGGTATCCTGTTTGGCGGCGCAGTCACGAACCTCATCATCTCCTAAGTCATTTTCTAAATTTCTGAAAGAAACAATCAGTTAAGTATAAAAATGTTACAAACAATTGATTGTTTTACATTCTGAGAGACCTAAAATACGTAGAAACAAAAGATGAATCACAATATAATCATTACATAATTCTAGCTTTGATATAATTTTAGTCTCTCAATTGAAGAAATGAATTGCTGCAATAGAATCATAATTAGATTCTATGTAAGTCCAAGATCTTTGAAATGATTCCTAGGTTTCTCTGAGATGACTCACTTGCAATTGGGCTTATTCTGCTAATCTCGAAAAATTAGATGGAAAAACAAGAGATGTAGAAACAGAACTTTTGTGGTTCTTCTTTAAGAAAGGTCCATGAAAAGAAAATATTTTATCGTTCGTTACACGAGGCAAGCAGATTTTGCTTTTTCGGCGGGCTGCCTTGCGAATTATTAATAATCGGATTGAAAAGATTGAGAATAAAATTTTATGAACATCTAAGATGATAAGTTACTTTCAATTGCGACTATTGAGCAACTTTTAATTAAGCTACTTGAACGGCGCGATGCGTTCAAAAGAATCATATTAATTAAATTCGCTCAAACATGGAATTTATGTTTCAGATTTTGTCAAGCAGAAAATTATTTTAATGCAATTTTTCAGCAAAAATTCACTCCCTCACATTGCAAACGGAGGTCATTAAAGTTCCGTTAGAGTACTTCAACTTCTTTTCCCAATTAGAATCTCAAATTTCAATCTCAAAGACACAAAATAATATTCATGAGTGAACAACTGCCATCGCAGCCACTTAAATTGACATGTGGGTTCCTTTGAGCTGTACTCGTGAGGTATACATATATTTTCTGACTTAAAAATAAAATAAAAAATATATATATATGATGAGCAATCTTTGAATATACTATTTTCGTTTTTTACTCGTGTGGCATTAAAGCTTTTTGCTTTGAATTCAGTTGATAAAAGTTAGCGAATTTCTTCAGCATTTTTGATCTCAGTTTTTGAATTTTTGTGTCTTTTTTTGTTATGAGAGTAGTGTTTGTATTAGATCCATAATTATTTATTTTGTTATTTATTAAGTAGTCGAATCTGTTCCTAATCATACTCAAGATTTTTGAAGATCTAGAAAACCAAAAATTTAACTGTAAACGTACGGAAACTTTCAAATCAAGGTCGCTTTTGTTGTTAGCCCTGTAATAAATTTAATCTTTCTGCGTATTAGTCTTATAATGGATGTCTAGCAGAGGCCACGATTTTACGATAGCAAGGGTCTCGATTTTCCTAATGTCAACCTTGCGATTCAGCTCTTCAAACGCGACTTTCAAGTTCATGATCGCCAGCTTGTAGCACATCTTCGACACATCGTCCTTTGTCCTGGATTCATCAATCTTACTCATGTCATACCTCGTCATGAAATTGATAAACAGCTGAATAAGCGCTTTCGCTCCTATCGTATTGTTGCTGTTGTTATTCTGCCCGTCGAGATACGAGTTCAAAACCTTCCAACTCATCTTATCCTTCAGAGCTTTCGACATATCTATATGCGAATTCCCTTTTAAATAATCAGCGAATTGGTCACCGATCTTTTTCGGCAGGTTCTTGGTGAAGTTGCTCTTCACGCAAGAATAAGAGACTTTCACATCTTTCTCTCTCATATGATTGCGGGCACGGTCATCAACGAGCTTCCTCAAGGAGTCTAAGACTTCTTGAGAAGGAACAACGGTCAACGAATCGGTAATATCATTTATTTTGCGATGCACAAAGTTATGTTTTACGTCCTCTAATAACTTAGAAATATCTTTAAAGTCCTGTCCCTTGGACTCTAGCTCTTGCTCTTCGGTCTTAATCGATGATACTTCCTCTTTTTTGGTGTCAGAAGTGCTTCTTTCCTCGATATCCAGTTGGTTAAGCTTTTCCGCTGGCGGTTTATTCATCTCAAACTGCTTGGGTCTTTGGAAATATAAAAAGTATTCCTCTTCAGAGTGCAGGAAGATCCCAACCGGAAGCTCTGGCAGCGAGGCGACAGGGACTAGTTTCGAGACTAGCTTCCAGTCGTAAAATTTATAGAACTTGTTATTGTACTCTAGATCCGGGTAGCTGACCAGCGCATCCTCGGATAGCCCGATTTTTCTCAAGTCTAGGCCCATATTCTTGCTTTTTGGACTCGCTTGAGAAGAGTCGCGGGTTGAAACGGACTTTCCGCTTTCATCTGTTGCATTATGAGTTAGGATTATCGTTTTTCTGGTTTTGAGTCGTAACTCCGAGCTTTCCAAGAAAGACTGGTCAAAGGCTCGACGGAAGGGCGGCTCTGAGGAGTTTTCGAGCTTTCTGAAGTGAAAGCCGCAGTTTTTCGTCGCGTTGAAACCTTTGTTGTCTTTCGACTCGAATGCTCCCTCATGCTGTTGAAGTCTAAGCTGGACGCGAGGGGCGGGGTCGAAATCGGCGTCTTTGTCGATCAGAGTCTCTTTGAGTTTTGGAATTATCGGTATCGAGACCATTGAAAGAACCTAACGTGGACCCTCTCAAAGTAAATATTTATCGACGAAATTAATAACTACGCACTCTAGCCAACTCTCGGGGTCCGATCAGGCATTTCTTTTAATGAAATAAAAATGCGTTGGAGAAACTCTTACCTCGCTCTTATTTGTGAGATTTCAGGAGTTTTGGCCCTTGAGACAGATCAGATGTTGATGATCTGTTAGAGGAAAAAAAAATAAAATAGAATGAAAACTTCGTCATGATTAATTTGTTTAATTTCAAAATTAATTCTATCCGCATTGCACGTTTATATTATATGAGGTATTTGAGCTAGATGCTGTGTCGATAACGATCTCTACTATCTAATAGATATTTGAGTCTTAATTTGCGATGAGAGTTGTAAGCTGCTCGAGAATAGAGAGGTATTTGGATCACGAAATGAAGTTTAGAAAGGACATTAGATTAATTAGGAAACATCTATTTCTCACGTACTTAGGTTCATAACCTCTACTGATGCTCGGGATTCTTTCGGGGCTTTTCATGTCCAAGAAATTCTGAGTTATGTCCCTTTTTTTTGAACGCCAGAGACTTTAAAAAATTCTAGAAACTAACTCGAGTACCTACTTGCGGTGCTTTCTCATAGAGTAAGTTTGAGTGTTTTTATCCTTGAAGGGAAAAAGAAGTAATTTATGAGGAAGGGTATATATCTGGCCCTGCAGGCAAAGACCTTCAGAATAAAATATGAAAATTTTGGCCTTCAATGATATCAATAGGTTTTACTTTCTCAGATTTTCTTTGTGGACTTCAATTGAGAAAAAGATAGAAGGCCATGACTGATTTAGACCATTGAAGTTATATTGGAAAGGAAAAGTTGATATGTGAAAATGCTTTCTTGTTATATTAACAGTTCGTTAAAGAAACTATACAATTAAGAGCTGTATGCCTGAACTCGGCATAGTCTCGTATGCAGTAATCAATACGAAGAAGTTATGAAATCCTTAGTACAGACATAATACCTATATATATACTAATAATATCACCCCTTCAAGTTCTCATCTCTGACGGATTAATCAAAGCCATAGATTCCAAAGTTTCTTTTATCCTCCAAGCACATGCAATTAGGTATAAGTCAACTATAACTCCAAACAACGACCAAGACCAGAAATCACACACAAAAAACCAGCAATAGACTCCTAACAATACCTTCAAAGCTGTGATGTTCTTGGCATCATAAGCATACTTTCCCACATAATAGATTACAACGAGTATCCCCTTCGAAATTAAGAAATATAGCACAAGCAAACCCATAAAGAATCTGTGAGTCTCTCGATCATTGAAGAAATTACCAGGATCTTCTCGGCATCTCTGCCTAAGCTCCCAACTGCTGTACATCTCATCGCAAATTACGTCTCCGTCATCTAATAGGAGGGTACTGAAGATTTTGACAGCGCAAGATATAATTGCCAAGAAAAGGAAAATTATATTTGCTATAGCATAGTGGAAATACCCGGAATAGCGCTGCTGAAGCATTTGGTATACGTTTGAGTTCGATGAGCTTGGACCTGAGAAAGGGATGATGACTTGCTGTTGTTGACCGCTGGGACTCAGATAGGTCTGCTGGTAAGCACTTGCATTTTGAGGGAGATTTTGATGTTGAGGTGCGTAATATTGCTGGTGAACCGGTCCAGATACCGGGCTCATCGATTGAAGAGGGACCCATTCAGCGGTAGGGGTCTCTTTCATTTGAGAAAATTGACTGTTCGAGTTCATAGTTTTCAGAACGAAGATGAATTAGAAATTAATGAATCAAACGAATTTCGAATGTTTGGTGTACCTCAGCAATTTATTGAGATCTATCACGATCTATCAGAAATGACAACGATATTAATTTTTCAAATCTCGTAAGATAAGTCATGATTATATACTCTATGAAAATATATCCCGAATTAGATACACAAGTCGCGTTGATCTATTTATCTCTAAATTAGAAAAGAATGCTAAAGCCAGATGCTTATGAATTTTAAGATTTTGTTAGAACAGCACGTAGTTTTCATTAAATTTCTTAAACTTCTGTCCTTTGAGAAGATGATAATTTATGACTATTCTAGCATGGCTTTCTTGGCTAAAAATCGTCTGAGATTACATTGAAAACACTATAATAATGCGGTTGATCAAAAATATCAGGTTATTTGTTCTTTTGAATTCCTTCCTCTTCATTCGAGAGATGGATTATATTGAACGTATTGGATCTATTTAAATAAGCACAAGCTGGAACATTCTTTTGCTATACATAGAAACTGAGAAAAAGAGATAAATAGCATTTGAAATATTCTTTTATATTATGAACCCTTGACAGTTTCTTTAACAACATATTTCACTAATTCACCTTGGCACAAGCAAATTCAATTACTTTTTGAATAAATCAACTTCTTAAACGGATTTCAAATGTTCTCGAGTATCGCTGGATAAATATATCCAAGAGAAAACGCCTCAAAGATTTGCATTCTTCAAAACAGTTTTGAACGAGACTCAATTCAACAGATGCGATCACTGCAGTGAAGAAATATCTTTGATCTAGTTGATTCTCTTTGATTATTTTCTAAGAAAGATTCCGAATTTCCATCACTTGTTCATGTATTTATCTGGAATCTGAACTGATTTCGAATAAAAGTATAATGACAAATCCTGAAAACTATCGAGAAAAAATAGTAATCATCATATCAATTTCTGTATTTCTTTTTTCCTCAGGTAATATACACAATCAACCGGAAAATTCGTGGTGTTTTTATACTTTTTGAGGACAAATGCCTTTCACTCTTGATATATTTCAAAAAACCTTAAATATTTGTCATTCTGGCAGTTTAAATTAACAAATAAATTATTTCAATGATACCAAGGAGTATCGCCTCTGCTTTTAAAAAGAAAACTGTCATTGTCGAATCAGACACCGCGGAAGTAACTCAGTTTTGCACTCTTCATACTCATTATATTAGAGTGAGAGAAAGCATCTGCATGCAGATTACACTCAATCGTCCTTTTTTGGCAGGGCTCTCATGTATTTTTACTGTTTCATCATCTGACCAAGTCCAAACCCAGGAAATATATTGAAGCTGATAGGAGAGTCGGTTTCGAGGACGGAAGAATTACAAGGATTTACTTTAGCAGACTTCATACAATGGAAATCGCCTGCTTAACCATCTATTTGATTGTAATTGGGCTATCTGTGCTGGAAGTACCAAACAAAAATTATACAAGCTAACGTTTGAAGTTTGATTTAGAGTTTGATGACGAAAAACCTCATGTTGCAGAGGTTCTCCTTTACGTTATCTTTGCAGCAAACATAGTACTCAGTAAAACTAACGCATTTTTTTCTTTTGATAAATTAACGCTCACTCTTCCAAAGTGTTATTGACGATTGTCAGATATAGCTACAGTCTTCAGTACCTTAAGAAGAAAGGTTCGGTCCCCTCTTCAGCAACGCTCTTTTCTACGAAAATGTACCGTATGCTCTTCCTGGAAATTCTGTTATCTGCAATAAATCCCTATCCTTGGCTCCTTGGTGAGTTGGAAAGATGATTATTTTATAAATGAATTATATATGCACATAGGAACATCAGTCGCCACGGAAACTTTATACGACGGTTCTCAAATATTTTACCGAACGAACTCAATATTGCAATTATTTTCCTCATTGCGGCTGTTCAGTATCGTGAGACTTGTGCTGCAGATTACTATCTGGAATAGCAATCGTTCACAAAGAATTTGGTAATATTTTTTGAAAATAAAGGGCTGGAATCTCTAAATAATACCCTCATTTCAGTCATATATATGGAGTTGAACCCGGGCTTGGCTTTACTTTAAAAAGCGTGATGAAAACGAGACCGCTGACGTTGATTTTTGTCTCATACATTTTCAGCATCCCATTTTTTGCTTACCTGCTCCGGATAGCAGAACAGCCCACAGACCGCATTCTCGGGAATATGACATTTTTTACATATCCCAATTCTCTGTGGTGCGCCATTGTCACAATGTCGACAAGTAACAAGCGAATTTCGAAAATCAGACTTAAAATATGTGTTCTTTAGTCGGATACGGTGATTTTTATCCTCTGACATTCCTTGGGCGCACAATCGTCTTCTTTATGAGTATCTGGGGAACATGCATCATATCACTGATGGTTATTGCTGTCATGAATCTTTTTGCTATGAACAGACTAGAAAGAAAGGTACAAACATTGATTCTTATCTGTTGAACGCTCAACGATCTCCCCTTTGTAGAGTCATAACATTATTCAAAGAGTTATTGCTCGAGAAAAGCTCAACAAGCATGCTGCTCATGTGCTAACGAATTTGGTGAGAGGCACGTTAATTATGAAGAAAACTCAGAGTTTTTCAAGAGAAAACGCAGAGAATATAAAAGTACATCTTAAAGCTCTAAAGAAAACCGCTAGGTGAGTTGTGTTCTTTTGCTTTTCGGAGCTTAACATCAAAAAAATATAGAATTTATCGTGAATATGTCGATGAGGTCTGCGGGTTCGAAGTTATGGATAAAGAGTTCACAAACATTCGAGATCAGACAAAATATTTAGACAAAAAAGCGAATTTTGGAGTCGAAGCGATGAAATTGATTTTAAATGCGCTTGGAGCCGATCCTTCTGCCGTCATCAAATTGACGGATAAGCTGAAATCTACTGTGATGACTAATAAAAGATCTATTGTAAACACAGAGCCAGAGAAGGAAATACTCTTTACAAGTGAATCATGTGGCGTTGGAGCTGATGGTATTTAATCATGCGTAACGGCATTGTAAAATTTTTCCATCTAGAAAATCAAGGACTTGTCCCGAAGAGACTTCCTTTTACATTGAATTTCAACGCAAGTCCAAGAGTTTAAAGTGGGACATTGCTTATTGTGCTTTAAACATGTAATATACATGTATTTTATGATATTTGCCGATTGGTGGCTTTCTGAGTAGAATAATGATGCTGTTTTTTAGTTTTTAATCTATAATTTTGTAAAATTCCATTGCGTAATCAATTAAATCTGTCATTTCAGTGAAGATCAAGCTCTTATGGTAGAAATGACATAAGAATAAGAAAAAAAAAATGAAATTATAATTGAATCTTTTACAGAGACTACGGCCGCAACTAGGAGTTATTACCTCAGGATTATGAAGCAAAACACTTAATTAATATTTCAAACGACCTTGAAAGAGACTAAACACAGCACACACCATCCTATGTTCAATCAGTAAAATAACTAAATTAGCCGTGTACTATTAATATAATCATATAGAGTTTTTTTTTCTAACAAAGTAATTTCATTTTCTTTTTTTTTTTACATGAGAGAATAGAATTAGATATCTCTACTATCACACAAGTCAATCCTTCTGAAAATTACGTATTTAAAATGCAAAGCAATCGAATTATCAAGAAGGCAAATCGGTTGGTAAATATACTGAGAATATCGATTGACAATCGCTCAGCATGAATTCTGTGAACTACGAGGGGCCCAATTTGGGAATTCTGGTTCGATCTCTAGACTCATTCTCAAACAAATCAAATCTATAAACCTCTGAACTACGTACCAATATACCCGAGAAATAACCCAAGGGTAATTGTCTTCCTTATGGCCTCCTTCAAATTTAATTTAAAGCATCTATAGTGCATACATTATAGAAAATGTATAAAGTTCCCAAAGATTCTCAGAAACAAAAGAAAAAAAAAAAAATTCTCCGGTGGGTCGATAGTATTTATTTGAAGGTGTTAAAATAGAACATTTAATTGAAAGAGCATGTGACCCGAGCACTTTAATTTTGGCGAATATCACACTCTTGACCCTTCGAAATCTTACTTAGTCATGAAAATTGATCATTAAGATGTATAACTATTGTAAATTTGACTTACAAATACGGATTAAGGTGGCTATATGTAAGAATTTCATATGTTTTACATTTCTTATACAATTTTCAGCTAGCATGGCCTTTCTGCAAATAATCAATATAAATAAGCCATAGCATTAAATCCTTGAGATTTTCAATGCCTCTAAGAATATAGTTTGCATATCAACATTTCCTGAAATAAAACTGATATTCCACGCTTAGGATGGCAGTCTACCGAAATTCTTCGCAGTTTTTTTGCTGTTTGAATCTCTTAGAGGGTTGAGTCCGTTTGTTGCTTTGGGATAATTGAATTTATTCATAATGCCTGCACTGGAATATTTTTGAGTGTATCAAAGTCTAGAATAGCAGAAGGAACCGAAATGTAACTCCATAGACGAATAAAACGTATTCCTCAGGTCAGTTTTCGAAATTATTGAACCATTTTAGATGAATCTATTTCCCAGCAATGGCTTTTCTGGCGAGGAAAGTTTTCAATTCTCTATCTTTTATTCAGAAAATGAAACTGAGAACCCAATTGACATCAAAAGAGCTATGAAAAGTTGCGTTTGAACCTTCCAGTGGTTTTGATCTGAAATTTGGGATTAATTTCAACACATCTCATATAGAATGCAGAATTAATAACGGCATTTTGACTCCAGTGTAGCCGCAACTATTTATAGGTCTGTATTATCACGCAGATAATTCCAATAAAAAATCAACAATGTACCATATCGATCAAGACAAGCAAAGAGTAGAATTGTATCTCTCATGCAGAGGCTTGAAAGATAAAGACATCATCAGCAAGTCTGATCCTTATGTTAAAGTCTCTTTAGGAAAGCAAAGTGACCCGCTCGTACTCATAGGGCAGACTGAAGTGATTAAGGATAATCTCAACCCTAATTTCTCGAAGACAATAACGGTGGATTATGTTTTCGAGGTGAGACAGCCTATAAAGTTTGAAGTATGGGATTGGGATAGTCCTACAAAGTCAGAGTTCCTCGGATCTATAGAATCTACGGTTGGAGCTATTGTTGGTGCTCGAAACCAAACGTTGGTCTTGGACCTTAAAGACAGGAACTCAAAGAACGGAGGAAAAATTATTGTAAGAGCTGAAAAAATCGGAACTTGTAGAGAAAGTATCCTTTGGCAGTGGACTGGAGTCAGTTTAATGAATACTCGCTGGCTTTGCAGCAAATCAAGCCCATTCTTAAGATTTTTCAAGCGCAGAGAAAATGAGTGGTTAAAAGTACATGAAACCGAGGTTGTCAGGAGCAACCTGAACCCAATTTGGAAACTTTTCACAATTACAGGTGACAAACTCTATGGTGGCGATCATCTGAGACCAATTAGGGTTGAATGCTGGGATTGGAATCATTCAGGAAAATGTGTATACATAGGAGAAACCGAGTTCAACCTTAATGATATAATTCAAGGAAAGTTAAGCCTGGATCTCTTCAATACAAAAAAAGGGAAGAAAAGAAGTGGTTTATTGAAAATAAATGGATTTAAAATTGAAGAAAAGCCAGAATTCATCGATTTTTTAGTCGGTGGTGAACAGCTCTCAGTTACCGTCGCAATTGATTTCACCAGCTCCAACGGCAATCCAGCGCAATCTACTTCACTCCATGCTTTTCGCCCTGATGGTCTTCTGAATGAATATCAAAGAACAACTCAGGCTGTTTGTGACATCCTCTTGAATTACGACTGGGACAAGCAAGTGCCTGTCTATGGTTTTGGAGGAAAACCGCACTTCCCTACTTTAGACTCTCCTTCAACATTACACTGTTTCCCATGCACAGGCGATCCCAATCAAGCTAATGTGTATGGTTTATCAGGGATAATGAATGCTTACTCATACGCCTTGAAGCATATTGAGCTTTCTGGACCAACTCTTTTTGCTCCATTGATTCGAGAGACTATGAAAGTCGCGCAGTTCAACAAACAAAACGGAATTGACGTCTATACCATCCTTCTGATCCTCACTGATGGTGAAATTCATGATATGAGAGAAACAACTGATCTAATAGTTCAAGCTTCTGAGCTGCCTCTGTCTATTATTATTGTAGGCGTCGGAAACAATGACTTTGGAAACATGCAGACCCTCGACGGAGATGATGGACTTTACGATGGCAATGGGAAAAAAGCCACAAGAGATATCGTTCAGTTCGTTCCTTTTAAAAAATTTAGTGGAAACCAGGAGCGTCTTGCTCAAGAGGTTCTCGCTGAGATTCCTGAGCAGCTCGTCAAATACATGGCGATGGTGGGTCGAAAGCCGAATCCTCCACAGATAGTAGATCTTGCCACCATGATGAAGCCTCTCGGAGAAAATCCTCAGCTCATGACCATCGGCACAACCTTTGTTCAAAATACTATAATAAAAAAAGGACAGATTATCTCTCCAGGCGACGCTCATATAATGATGCAGCCTGAACCGAGAATGAACGTGGAGCTAAACACTCAATTGAGTATGTCAAAATATATTCTTCCAAACAACAGCGGTATTCCAGAACAAAACAATACACCTGGAGAAGGACGCATCACAGATGCACAGCTAGCAGTGATGACAAACAGTCAACTCCTAAGGCAAGGGATGAATCGCCCTGGATATCAACCTCAGAATAATGGAGAACAATACTTAATAAATGTTTCGAACAACCCACAAGGAAAGTAAGCAACAGAACGTTCCACTATCACAAAATAATTACACATCAGTCGTAACTTGTTGATTTGAGGATCTGTATACATTGAGTAATAAATGGAGATGAGTACATCACACTAGCTAACTTATGAAATAAGTTATCGAGATATTAAGCAATTGAAGTATTAGAGAGGAAAATATGTTGATTGATCTGCGTTGATATAGGTTTCTCATGAAAAAAATATATGTGATAAAATTGAATTCTAAAATAGATCGTCGAAACACAAACACTAACGTGAATTTCAGGGAAGCTGATTCTAGCTAGCTTTAAAGAAAAAAAGTTATTTGATCCTATTAACAAATTTCCGGTATAAACAAATTGATTTATAACTTTGAAAGCTAACTGTTAAAAAGAGAGAATATCTTTCTAATCATTCAATAAATTAGCAAACACCTCATCTTAAAGAAACTAAGGTTGTGTAGTCCTAAATTTGCATCACAGCTGCATAATTATCATGGAATGCTTTTAGATTCATAGAAAATTCTACCTAAACTATAGGAGTATATCAATTTCCGTGTTTTATATTGTTGAAAGCGACTCCATAGGTGGCATAGTTAGGAAACAGACAATTTTCATGGGGTCTTTCTCAAATTTTTCCAAGTTAGATTTCACATAACATTGAAGAATCGAGTTTAGAAAAGTTTAGATTATTTTATCTCTTATTATCTGCATTGTTTTCAATACATCACTGTTGGAGATGCTCATACTATCGAAATTCATAGTAGGATTTGCTAATGCTCTTTTCAATTCTACCTTTCGAATAACTATGAGATATAATGGAAAGCAGAACCAAAGAAAAAACCAAAAAAAGATGTTTTGAAAAAAAAATAGTAATGAGGCAAAACACTTTGGAAAAATTGATTACTCAAGGATTCAACCATCTCCTCTTTGTTTTACAAAGGGAACGACTCTTTCTCACAATCCGCTTTTTTTTCTGATGATTGAATTCCAGTAGATCCTGAAGTGTCGTCTCTGGAGGCATTAAAGGACGCTTTTAAACTTTTTCAGTGATTTCTGGCCAAATTCTGGTGCTGATTAATTGGATTATATTTCTACTCTAAATAATAGACCAGCGTCAATGTGACTATATAAAAGGTGATTAATAATTCTTTTCAACACAACATATTCAATTAAAAATCCTACATGTATCACTTAGAACAAGACTCCAAACAAAAAATAGAATTGTATCTCTCTTGCAGGAGACTAAAGAATAAGGATTACCTCAGCAAATCTGATCCTTATGTCAAAGTCTCATTGGGAAAACAAAACGGTCCGCTCAATTTCATTGCTCAGACTGAAACGATTAGAGACAATCTCAATCCCAATTTCTCTACAACAATAACTGTGGAATACGTATTTGAAGTCAAACAGCCAATTCGATTCGAAGTGTGGGACTACGATAGTTCGACAAAATCGGATTTCCTTGGGTCAGCAGAATCGACTGTGGGAGCGATTGTTGGTGCGAAAAACCAAACTCTCGTGTTAGATCTAAAAGACAAGAGTTCTAAGGATGGAGGAAAAATTATTGTACGAGCTGAAAAGGTCGGAACCTGCAGAGAAAATATCCATTGGCAATGGAGTGGGGTAAAGCTGATGAATACTGGATGGCTGTTCAGCAAGTCTGATCCAGTGTTAAGGTTTTTCAAGCGCCGAGAGAACGAGTGGCTCAAAGTGTACGAAACTGAAGTTATCAAGGGGAATTTGAACCCAATTTGGAAACTTTTTCAGATTCGAGGGGAGAAACTCTACAATGGTGATCATCTAAGGCCTATAAAAGTTGAATGTTGGGACTGGAACAAGTCTGGAAAGTTCAAATTTATAGGAGAGGCTGAATTCAACATCAATGAAATAATTCAAGGAAAACGTAACTTGGATCTGTCGAATCCGAAGAAAAAAAAGAAGACTGGAACGTTGAAGATAAATGCATTTAAAGTTGAAGAAAAGCCCGAATTCATTGATTATCTCGTTGGGGGTGAGCAACTCTCAGTTGTAGTTGCAATCGATTTCACAAGTTCAAATGGAGATCCAACAAGCCCTAATTCTCTTCATGCTTTTAGAACTGATGGCTCCATGAATGAGTATCAAAGAACAACTCATTCAGTTTGCGATATCCTCTTGAATTATGACTGGGACCAGCAAGTTCCTGTTTATGGCTTTGGTGGAAAACCTCGGTTCCCTAATTTAACTTCTACGCAAACCTTGCATTGTTTCCCTTGTACGGGTGATCCCAATCAAGCTCATGTGTCCGGACTGAAAGGAATTATGGGCGCTTATTCAAATGCCTTGAAAAATGTCACACTTGCATCTCCAACCCTCTTTGCTCCATTGATTCGAGAGACAATGAAAGTTGCTCAGTTTAACAAACAGAACGAAAACGCTGTCTATACAATTCTTCTAATCCTTACTGACGGAGAAATCCATGACATGAAAGAAACTACTGACCTCATCGTTCAAGCTGCTTACCTTCCTATGTCTATAATCATCGTAGGAGTGGGCAACTCTGACTTCAAGAACATGGAGATCCTCGACGGTGATGAGGGACTCTATGACAGTTTAGGGAAAAAAGCTGCAAGAGATATCGTGCAATTTGTTCCTTTCAGAAAATTCAGTGGAAATCAGGAGCTTCTTGCCCAAGAGGTCCTTGCTGAAATCCCAGAGCAATTCGTAAAGTACATGATGATGATAGGTCGAAAGCCGAATCCTCCAAACATGGTTGACCTCACCACCATGATGAAACCCCTTGAATCGAACCCCCAACTCTTGGCTGCTGGAACAACTTTTGTTCAAAATACAATAATGAATCTGGGTCAGAAATCGCCTCGTCTCCTCTCACCAAGTCATGCTCAGATAACATTCCTGCAACAGCCAGAGGGCAGACTGAGCTTGGATTCAAATTCACAAATGAGTACTCATAGATATGTTGTTGATCCAAACTTTAGTGGAATCCCAACTCAAATATCAAACACTCCAAAAACGAATTTGAGTGTCGATTTTGAAGCCTTAAAGCAATCTAATCAACAAGAAGAGATTACTGATGTCCAGAAGGCAATGTTGAAAAAGTTGTTCCAAAACCCAGATCCAACATCTACCCACCAAATCTATAATCCGCAAAATTATAGCCACAATATCTGAAAGCTGATTCAAGCAAACATTAAGTAGCAGTAATAAATACCCTGATCAATTTTATACTCTACAATAATTTATGAGCCTGAAAACTTGTTGATCATGAAATTATAACCTAAATTCTTTTTTTTTTGATAAAGAAGTAAATTTACTGTGAATTCTTACTTGACTTCTTGCCTTGCATCATGCTTTAAGAATTTCAACAATTGAGTGTCATTCTCTAATTCACTAATAGCAATGCAATCCTTCAATTGTATTAATCAAATGGCTTATCTTTGGCTCTTCAGAGCAACTCATTTCTCTCTACAGTAATAGTCACTAGCTGGTTGTGGCAGCAGCTGTTATAATGAGTATCTGTAAGGTATTTTCAAATCATAGCGAGTAATTTTAATCGCACGGTCCATGTCTCAATATCCAAAGTTAAACCAATCCCAAAAACGAGGTTCAATCTTATCATAGCTTCAGATTGCCCGCAAACACAAATTGTTAAATTTCTCTTTCACACCAGTGGAATATTGAGCGTTGAGATGACCAATACTTGCCATCTTACCTCTTGGACAATCGAGAACAGACATATACAAACATGTTCATGCAATTTTTTTCCAAATGGATGATTATTTTCTATTTATTATTGAGTCATAATCTTTACATCAGTCCTTTCTCAGTCTGTCTATGCAATCATGTTAAGTAGTTGGTAAAGAAAGCTGCTATGTTAGGATCCAATCACAGAAAGGCTAGTAAAATCAAATCAGCAATTGAACGCGAATGGAGTTTTAAAATCTAGCAGACCAAAGCTTGATGACAAATTTTTCAACATAGACAGCTTTTCTATAGGTAAAAGTTTGCAATTCTTTTTTCGCACTCATTAATAATAAAGTTGTGAGTTCTCAGAAAATTTTCAAATTTTTGTAACTTCACGCGGATAATATGGAAGTTTCAAAATTTTGATTTTAAAATCAGAAAACTCAGGATTCTGAATTCGCAAACCAGCTTTATTACGCATAGCTAAAAGAAGCTCTATTAGGGAGCATTACCTCTCATCTGAACCATAAATAAATTTTTGTGAAATTATTGTGATCAACCCATGGGGGTTTGGTCTATCGAAATAAGCAAAAATTTGGATTCTATAATAAGTAAAACTTTCTGAAATAATTAATCAGAGTTTTTCCGTTTTATTTCGAAAAAAACTCTGTTTATTTAATGAGTTTGATTTTCTTATATAGATATATTTCAAAAATTTCTAAAAGTTCCTGAACTAGGCATGAGATCCTACTCTGTAACGACTCTCCCTTCACTGAAGAAGATAAGTGAATACAAAATTGAATTTTCCTCTCAGAAGGTTACGCCAACCACAAAAGGAGCAATGGAGCCAATAGCTTTGATTAAAATGCTGGAGAAGCTGCAATGAAAAGACAGCTCTCAATCTCTAAGACCATAGAAATCAAACCTGTAGTCTTCCATAGCCTGCGTCCAGTGTCTCAGCAAACTCCCAGGCAAAGTAGTCTGAAACCTTTAAAGGTCACCATCTCTTATACAAATGAAGATGACATTTCAAAATTGAAACAAGATAGCAACACAGGGAATCCTTTGGCCTCGCCAAAGAAAATACCACAACCTATGAGAAGACCTCCGAAAATCACAGTTCTGGATAATCTAAGATTCACAAGTTCGGATACCTTCGAAATACGCACATCTCGCAAAAAGCCGGAAAGGAGTGAGCTTGCTCCGATTCTAAGGAAATCGTCACTGACTTCTCGGAGAGCATCATCTTGTAGAGGCAGCCCGGAGAAATATTCAGCAAAACATGTGAAATTTTGCGTGTAAATAGATCCAGTTGTTCAACCTTATAGCGGAAAATGTCTGGATATGCACTAATAAATGAGAGATTGGCTTAATGGAACGGTACCTTTCAATATTTATTACTGATGTGAATTGTTAGCTGAAAATTGCAACTTACAATAAATTACTTTTTTGCGTGATAATTTATTTGCAAATTTTTTAGATAAATTCGATTTGCTGTTTAAATCCACATTTGTTACTTTTTGATATTTATGCATTCTCAATTCATAATTGATGACCTCAACCCTAGAATATTTAATCTCTTTAGCAAACGAAATGTTTTGTGCGTGATCTTCACAAGACGTGGTGCGAATTCATGAGAAAGCATTCAGTTCCTGTTCGTCTAGCATGATTGTGAGTATTAGAAGTGACTCAATCTAGCAAATATTGAACTGAAAACTACCACTATTCTATTCAATAGGCTTTGAAAAGGAAATTATATACAGAATAAGATATAGCTCCTATCTAGGGATAAATTTCTTATGAGAGAGATTAGGAAAACTAGCTACAATTAATGATCTTTTGATCTAAGGAATACTGACCGCTGAATTCCAGAACCAGCAGCTAAAAAATCAATTATTACATCATAATCTCGCTGAAACCAGTTTTTCCAGGCTTCAGTCCAAATAGAGGGAGAGCCCTGGTTACAAATAACAATTTCTCATCATCAACTTCGTCCGATTTTGGCTCTGGTCTCTTATATTTCTTTTGGAGAAGTAGTTTTCCTGAAGGCAAATAAGGAGTATCTCGATCAAAATGCCATTTATGCCATGAGAAATGTTGCCTTCAACAATCTCTATAGAAGGTCTTTTGCTGGGATCATCACTTACCATCGTCTGCAAGGTACAATAGAATACATTGTCAACTTCACTGGCAATGTAGAGATCTTCAAACACACTATGAAAAAAATCTCTTGCTTCTTGGCTGGAGGGATCCAATCCTCGAAGATACTCTACTTTGTATCCAAGAACATCTAGTGCCAGAATACCCAAAGCGTAAACATCATTAGCATGGGGTTTAACTCACTCCTCCAGGCTTTTTTCCCGGTTCTTCTGTACTCTGGAGCAAGAAACTCGCTCTGAGTTAGGTCAGGGGCCTTTGCCAACATCTCGGTTTCTTTCCCTAATACTACTTCATCAGATCCAAATTCAGAAAGCTTGTACATCTCTTCACCTGCGTTGAATTTTATCACATTTGAGGGCTTTATATTCCCATGGGCCGCCTTGAATTTGTCTTTCGCATAGACTAAGGCAGTAACTAATTGGTGGATAAGGTTTCGACATTCTTTTGGTTTTAATCTGTCCTTCTTGTCAAGTTCGTCTCTTAGTGAGAAGAGTCCTTTCTCTTGGCAAATCACGAATCGATAACTGTAAGGATCTTTCTCAGTGAAATCGTAGTCGAAAATTTTTGCAATGTGTGGATGATCCCATTCATCGATTTGGTTTTGGACGAAGTTTAGAGTTGAATCAAGAGATTTTTCTTCAAAGAGGGAGAAGTATTTGAGCACCGCTTCATTTTTTTGATATTTACAGTTGAACCAGATATTTTTGATGTTGGGATTCTCGGTTTGAGTTAAATCAACGAAGTTTTGCGAGATCCATTGGAAATCTCCGTCTGTGAGTTTGTTGTCTTCGGCCTTCGTGGCTTCCATTCAGAAATAAAGGGAGAGACTGATAGTATATGAAGGAATTTGGATATATGATTCTATTGCTAATTGTTATAAAAAGGTCCAAGCGAAGTAGCCTTTCAGATTAATTTATCCAATTGGATTCGACTTTACCGGTCAGATTTGTTACAAATTTGTTTAAACATTCAATTGCGGCATTTATGCCAATAGGTCAAGAACTCTATCCCTTATTCATTTAATTTTACAGACTGAAAAAACTATTTCATGTTGTCCTTTTACTTGATCTTGAAACCAATTGGTGCTGAGGCATTATTCAGTTTAGTTAGGAATTGTTATGGGATTAAATTTGGCCTTTCATCCAACAAGACTCCAATTCGGCTGGAAGCTTCGCCTATTTGCTCCTCTTAAGCCGATATGAATGTCTTCAAGGTTTTTTCGCGAACAGCAATAGAAAAATATCATAAAAATGTATTGAAAGCACCTGATTAACAAATTAATTCAACAGCTGTTGCAACAGCAACAAAGGTGCTAAATAACACAACACATTGTGAGTTATTTCTTTATTTGAATTTTATAATTTTCGGAAGTTTCCCACACTGATTGATATTTACAAAGCATAGGTATAGTAAGATATTAGATGACAATCAAACTCTTTATGAAATATTTTTTCGTTAGAGTTATATATATATCATATCTATAACAGGTGTTACCTCATAGCCACCCAATACCAACCCAGCATCCTCATTTCTCATTTATAATAAAACGCATACTGGTTTGGATTGATAGCTTGAAGTTGAATTCGATAGCACCTTTAGTTAGTCATCAAAGAACATTGCTTGTTTTGTGCTCCTCAACGTTTTCTGATCCATCCACTTATTTGCTTTCACCGACTTGAATTCTCTAATAGGAATCGACCACAACTTGTCATAATCAGCAAATTTTAGTGCCTTTATCTTTGGTCTCTTGATATCCTTTAGCCCAACTCCGATAAACGCCTCACCTTTCACAACTTTTCCGAATTCAAAGTCTCCATACCCTTCCAACTGTCCAGGCACTTCCCCATTCGTAAAGACATTGTCAACGTCTTCAATTGACGGTCTCTTGTTCGGGTCTCTGTTCAACATCAACTGCAAGATATTAAAGAATTTGTAGTCAAGCTGGTTGTAAAGATCAGTAAACACGCTGTTAAAGAAGCCCAGAGCCTCAGCACTAGCAGGGTCCAATCCTCGAAGATACTCAACTTTATACCCAAGAGCATCCAACGCAAGTATCCCCAAAGCGTAGACGTCATTGGCGTACGGGTTCAGGTTATCGTTCTCGCCTTTTTCTGGGATCCTCTTGTATTCAGGAGCAAGGAATTCATTTTGAGTCAAATCCTGAGTTTTTGCCAGCATTCTAATCTTTTTACCGAGTTCAACGGTTCCAGACCCGAATTCAGATAGTTTATATAACTTTTTCTCTTCGTTGAAGTTGATGACGTTTGACGGCTTGATATTTCCATGGAAAGTCTGGAAGTTACTCTGGGCATACAAGAGAGCGCTAGATAGTTGGCCCATTAGGCTCCAGCAGTCTTCTGGGGTCAATCGGTTTTTCTTGTCGAGTTCATCTCGAAGTGAGAACAATCCTTTCTCTTGGCAAATTGCGAATCGATAGCTGTAAGGATCTTTTTCATTGAAATCGTAGTCGAAGACTTTCAGATGTGTGGGTGGCTCCAGTTGTCAATCTGGCCTTGGATGAGTTCTATCGTTGAATCGAGGGATTTCTCTTCGAAGTGATGGAAGTATTTGAGAACTGCGCTATTTTTGAGATAGTTGCAACTGAACCATGCGTTTTTAGTGGATGGAGTCTTCATTTTAGTCATATCGATAAAGTTTCGAGACATCCACTGAAGGTCTCCGTCTGTGAGTTGGGTTTTTTGAAGAATTGCAGATTCCATTGAGTGAAATGAGGGAGAATAAGGATGGCGGTCACGGGTTATCAGAAATTAAGTTATGTTCTGAATTTCTGCTTTTTTCTTTAAATCAAAAAATTATCCAATCAGAGCGAGCTTACTGGTCAGACAACAAACCAGCAGATGATCGATTTTGATGCTGATACGTGCAGTGATTTGGAGCATCTTTCCAGAATCTTCTGCTACGCGATGGGAGTAAAGCAGAGGATTTCTTGAAAATGCTAATAATTACAGAATAAATGAACTGCAATCTCAATGAGTTTTCCATTATCAAAGCAGAATAAACTCCTACGATGAAGCTGAAACTGAAGCAGATGACTTCTAAATATTTTCATCAGAAAACATTCAAGCGGTTCTATTAACTGTTGAGGATGATGATTTAATTCCAATTTTCGCATTGATGTTTTTGTTAATTTCAATATTACATTAAAGATTATTAAAGAGCATTTCTCAATTCTATTAATAAAGTAGAGCGGCCTGAAGCGCTAGCCCAACACTGAAATGAAAAAAAAAACTGCTGACATCCATTAAGTAACCCAAGCGAGTTCAGAAATAGAGTTCTTCGCACGAAAATTAATGTGTATTATGCAGCCATCGCAACTTCCGAAGCTTTTAACCTTATATTTCTACGTTAATGATATAAAATCGTTCAATCCCGTTCATTATCGATTCTTTTGCTTTACTTTGCCATATTGGGCTTCGCTAGGCCCCCTTTCTCGATTGTTGGACTAATCATTACCTCTGAACACAGATTTCTTCCTTAGTTCACAATGTTCCAGTGAATTTGCACAGAAGTGTCCGATTCCAATACCAATTGGAAAATCTCTACTCGATAGGATGTATCTCGTTTTTTGTGATGTTTCTAACACTCATTTGCGAAAAGATATATTACTCTTGAGTAGATCTCTGGTCTATTTCGATTAAAATAAATCTCTGAAATTAAAAAAAAAAATTAACAAATCCAAGTTGAATGGACTTTTGCCACTACTTCGATAGATACGAGGTCGACGAGAAAATCGAGAAGGAAGTCGCTGGGAGGGTCACTGATCATGCCATTAACCTATTTTACTTTTGGAACTGTCAGTTAATGGTCATTAGCGCCTCGTTAACAGCCTTGATTATCATCATATTCACGATTTTTCTCGTTCATCAGCGCAGGTCTCGCAAGTCTAGTTTCCATTCACGATTCGAACACTTAAACCTATCGTTTATGTCGCTCGTAAAGAATTCGCTTGCCGACTACATTTCCGAAAAAACTTGGATTAAAGTCTCGTTTTTCATCCTTGGCATCATTTTTTACACGTTTGGATGGATAATAGTATCAATTGGTTTCGCTTTTAACGCAAGATTCCTCAAGTACAAGCAGTTTGATGACGATGAACTTTATTTTACATTGTTCTTGCTCTTCGTGGAGCGCGTAATGCAGCTTTTTCTACTATCGATGATCGGATCGAAACAAGAGACGCTCCTTTACGCAGTGCATCCGGGCAGAATCAACAACACCCCAGATGAGAGACGATTTATCGTACAGCTACAGTTTGTTCGAACTGTAATTATAACCGCATTGTTTAATTGCTTGCCTATGGTGATGAATATCCCTGACATACACAGGACCAGTGATCGCGATTTCGTACCACCAAAGCTTCAGTTTCTGGAATATATACCTAAAGTCATGTTCTTATACTTTTGTGCTGAACGAGCTGCGTTTATTTTCCATGAGAAGCACATTCTCGAGCTCGTTGCGACACAAAATAAGGTCGTTTCGAAGGCTCAGGCGATTGATCGCTTCATGAAGGAATACGGACCCGCGGTGCTCATACATAAGTTAGAAGGTGATAAAAATAAAGGAGCTGAGACTCTCGAGGAGATCGATGGATTATTAAAGCCTCGTTTTGAAATACTAAAGTCACAACTGGAATTACTTAAGTCCGACACTTCGATTCCTATTGCAGTAAATAGCGGGGACATTCTTATCCTTCAGAAGTTCTATTGGTGGGTTGTATTTTTAAGCTACCTTTTCACTTGCACAGGCATACTTGGCTATTTCATAGACTGGTTCGATCTCTGGTATGCTTATGGGAACATACTTTCGGATGTTTTGGAGATAGTAGTCCATCCATTTGCCGCGCTGCCTCTATTTTGCTCTAAAATTATATTCGGAAGTCGGCTCCCAGTCCGTGTGGCATCCCTGGAACATTCTGTGTCTAGCATGCACGATTTCGAGATGACTTAAAGGGAAGGGGGCTCTTTCCATTTTAGTAGGCAGTTTGCTGAATTTTATTAAAGAATGGCATAATCAAATTCACATAAAAAGATTTATTTTCGTATTTTGAGGAGTTCTATCATATGAAATATAATTCAGTAAGTTAGAGCACAGCTCAATTTTTAACAGAGATGATGGTCAGCAGCTTTTTCACTCCGAGATTAAACATTTGATATAAACACTCTTCTAAAATAAATTCGGATTCAATAAAGCTCTTGGATTCTTAAGATATTAACTTATCTTAACGAATCGAATTTGCGATTGTATTTGTATAGTCATGTGGTTAATAGCATGATTCTAATTAGAAACTTGTACAAAATATTAACGAAAGAAAGATCTTTCAATTAACTACTTGATGCATCGTACAAAGGAATCTAGTTGCAAAGGGAGAAATTGAATTGCTTGAAATTTTTGCATTATTTTAAATCGTTTCTCGGTTTGATCCTTTCAGAATAATTAGCTGAAATGAGCGGATATTTGAAATTAAAATTTATTACTGAGACATTCGTCATAGCAGATTCAACTCGTTTCTATTTTTTTTAGTGACTGTCGAAGATTGTGTTGAGAAATTAGAGAGATCATCAGCCTGAAAAAACTACTGAATAACTTGCTGATGGTAGAAAACATGTAATTTTGCTTTTAAATATAAAGGAGGTCAATTCACATCAACCTCAAACAGTCGGTACTCTCATTAACTGCGGTTCGGTTTCGCAGGCTTTTTTTTTTGTATAGTATCGGAAAGTTTTTTAAGTTGATATGCGCCTGAGATCTATTTCTATATTGCTGGAGTGATTACCACTGGTTCGACGATTGCCCTCAGATCTGCCTCGATTTGCCCCGAATCGCAAAGTAACTGCACACTAGTTGGCATTTCCAAGGTCTAATTTGCTGAGTCTCAATGATTTTCACTCTTGAGTAGATTTATTGTCTCTCGATTTATCATATCTTAGAATAAAACAAAAATTAATGGACTTTTGCCACGAATTAGACCGCTATGATGAAAGTGCTTACAATAAAACAATCAACGGGTACGTCACTGCCTACTCCATCAACTTGACATACTTTTGGGGATGTCAGTTTATTGTATTATTCACCGGAATAATAGCCTTGAGCCTCATCGCCATTGTCACCGTCTTCATATACAACCGGTTTTTTCGTAAACCCGAGTTAAATAAGTCACGACTTTTCCGCTTTCATCATTCATTCCTTTCTATCGTCAACGATTCACTCTCTGACTACATTTCCGAAAAAACTTGGATAAAAATCACCTTTTTCATCTTTGGATGCTTGTTTTACGCTTTTGGATGGCTGGCTGTGGCTCTGACCAACTCTTTGATGGGAAGGCAGTCTCGGCTACACCAGTTTAGCTTCGATTTACTTCTGGTCAATTGGTGCTTGCCTTATGTGGAGCGGATAATGCAACTTTTTTTGCTTGGTATGATTGGTGTTAAACAAGAAATGCTGCTCTATGCAGTGCACCCGAGCAGAATCAGCAATACGGCAGCAGAGAGAAGGTTCATCGTGCAGTCTCAGTTCGTACGGGTGTTGGTGATAGTCACATTGTTTAACTGGATGCCACATCTCGTTCTGGTACCTGACTACCTCACCTCTAATGGCACACCGACGAAGCTAGTGTATATGGATAACCTAGCAAGGTTTATGTTTCTGTATTACGCTTTCGAAAGGTTTACTTTTCTCTTCTATGAAGACAGCATTGTTGAGCTTCTGGCAACAGAAAATAAGGTTGTTGCCAAAGCTCAGGCGATCGATCGCTTTATGAAAGAGTACGGACCCACGTCGCTCATGCAGAAGTTAGAAGGTAAAGAAAACAAAGGGTCTGCGACTCTGAAAGAAATTGATGGGTTACTGAAGCCTCGTTTTGAGATTCTCAATTCGCAGCTTGAATTACTGACCAACGACACTTCGGTTCCTCTCGCAATAAACAGCGGAGATATTCCTATCCTTCAGAAGTTTTATTGGTGGGTTGTTTTCTTAAGCTACAGCTTAAGTGTCTCAGGCTTACTTGCATATTTCATTGAATGGCTCAATTTTTGGTATGCTTTCGGGAACATTTTCTCGGATTTTTTGGAGATCGTGGTCCATCCGTTTATCGCGCTCCCTCTATTTTGCTCAAAGATTATATTCGGAAGTCAGTTTTCATTTCATTTATCTACAATTGAGCAGTCCATTACTCCTGCACATGATTTTGAGCTGACTTGAATTAGGAAACTACCCCTTGCTATTTGCACATCCATAATAGGTTAATACATGGTCTGCATAAATTATACATTAAACGGACTAAATTCAGACATACTCTGAGAGGTTCTCATGAAAACTATTCTTTCAGAGAGTAAATCTGCTTGGGCTGACTAACAATCAATGGTAACTATTAGCTTTGCAGAGGGTCTTTCGCCATTTAGAAGCTCAAAAGCTCCAAAAGATCTCTAAAACACAAAATATATCTTATTATATAGAGATGTCAATGATTTATCTGTTATAATAAGATTCATAAAATTAAAACAAATGGAGCTTTCCGATAAGCCTTACAAAAGGATTAAATACAATCCTGAAGACAGCCCTATAGAGTCGGAACCAAACATTAATGACATCAACGAAAATATTCTCAAATTGAATACAGAATGTACTTATTGGGATTATCGACTCGCGTTGATAGCAAATGTTTATCTGATCGAAGCTCTTGCGAAGGCTCCTCCCACAGACAACATTACAGCTGGTCCTGACAAACCTTCTATCGCAGCAACTCTCTCAGTAAGCCCAAATTTCAGCATGTACCTTGCCAAAAATGCTCAGCGAACTCGGAGATTTACAGTATTTCGAATCGAAAACGCTTTTATCTCTTTATATAAGGAGCTAAATCCTTCAGTGCTCTCAAAATTCTCAGCAAACGTCGTAAAAGTCGAAAAGATCGAGCATCGCACCTTAGGAGGACAGCGTGAGGTCATGATGATTTATATGAATGAGCTCCAGTACAAATTACAAGATAGAATCCAGTATCTCAATAATATCGCTCCTGATAGCCAAATAATAGTCCTTGAGTTGTTCAGGGCCTTCTCGGTGCTCTTCTATCTGATATCAGTAAGTGTGCGGGAAAACATCAAGCTCGGATCCCTTGATTTATTCGAGGATTTCTGGATAAACAGCGAAAACGGCGTCTCAGTAATCCTTCGAGAGGCAAGCTTTTACCCAGAGTCAACCCCTGAGAGCGAAAAAATCCAGGATATTTTAAAGTTAATCGAGCTTTTTGAGAAGCACGCGAACCGGCTGAAAACGTTCTCAAGTTATTATGTTCACCTCGTTCGGATCATTAAACATCACGTGAATTTAGAACTGAAAACAAGCCTTACTGAAAGCGTTGCTGAGATGATTAACTTGGTGAGGAGGATTAATCTAATGCTGATCTTCCAAGCTGAGTCGAGGACACCGGCTTATCACACACAAAACTTTTTAGAAATTGGGCTGCCGACCCACAGCATTCATTATATCCATTCAAGCAAGGAAAATTCGTTCTATTCGCTGTCAAATGCTGATATCGCGGTCTCCTCAACGATTTTAGGCACAGTTTTTGACATATTTGAAAATTACAGAAGCCCTATTTTTTTCCGTTTCGCAGTGCAGCATGATTCGCCGCGGCGGATATTCAAAGAGATCATCCTAGACAGCATGCAATTGATCTTTGGACCTTCATTCTTTCCTTGGAAGTCAGAGGAAGCAAACAATCGCTTCGACAACCTCGATATCTACGCCCGGATAGATCAGCTGCAATCAATACAGAATCTTCTGCGATATCTTGAACCAATTTCCACTCTGAAACTCGAATCTTCTCAAAATATCCCATTTGAGGGCTACTCTAAAATGAAGGATCTTTCTCATGTGAAGCTCTCTGTGCTTAAGCTCGAATTGCCAGCGTTTTTTCATTCTGTCAAGAGCGCTTTAACCTCGATACTCCACCATAATGAGCATCTAAAACGGCTGTATTTGGAAATAAATTCCTATTCTCCTTTATCCCTTGATTTTCTCTCCAGAGCAAGAGATTTCTCTCATTTAGAGCTAACGATGCCTCATGGAGTGAGTATTCATGCTCGAAAATCAACTCTTTTGCATTTGGCAGGTGTGTTGGAATCGTTGGGTCTTGTTAGAGTGCTCTTTGACGCTTCCATGTTCTCAATGAGCTGGAAACTGAAGAGACTAACGCTTTACCATGTTGACATTTCACCCTCACCGCTAGCAATCGTCGAGTTCAAAATGCCAAATCTTGAGCAGTTTGTCTTCCGGTACAAGATCCAGGGGATTAAGATCGAGATATTTGATATTATCTGCAGCCAGCGATTCATTGATTCATTCCCAAAACTCCACACACTCGAAGTTTCATTCACTCTCTTTGAAATCCCTAAGCAATCTCCTCGGAAGGATACACTTGAAGCAGATCTGCTTGAGGATATGGAGGAAGAGGAGGAACTCAACCATTTCATCGAAGACCAGAAAGAAAGAGAGCATCGATGCCTCAAATCGCTTAGAGTCGAAGACACAAAGTTATTCCGGCCCATAGAAATCATGAAAAAATTTGGAGCATTTTACACTCTTGAGGAAATTACGCTTCTCAGATGCGATTTACAGGCAGAAGATTTCATAGGGTTGTGCCAGATCGCCGGGTTCGAGAGATTAAAATCGTTGAGTTTACCTTACAATAAGTTTTCCCAACTTAAACCAGAAGATGTAGGCGTTTTGGCTGCAGCAAGCTTCATAAAGTCCCTCTTGCATTTGGGTTTGGACTTTACGGGTCTTTCAATGGCGACCAAAATCGAATTTGCGAAATTTCCTTACCCTAGCCTCGAGACGATATCTTTGAAGGATCAGACTCCAATGACTCAGAGATTTGAACAAAAGCTTAATGAGGTGAACATTCCGAATAAATTGTATGTTTCGGATGGAGAATTCATTACTAAGAATTCTCTTTATAGAAAAGTTGGATCAATGTAGTAGAAGAAATCATGTTGGGGTTCTTGGTGTCAATGTTTTGGTATTATCTTGTTGATACATGTCTTTTTTAATTCAGAAAATTGAATACATAGCATTCGAGTCGTATCGATCTTCGAAGGGTAGTATATCTACGTTCTACCTTCAGTATAGATGCATGGAAGCATGGGATAATAGTAGTTAAGTTTAATGTTATTCAGACTAGAGTTTGATTAAATCTCAAAAAGCACTGACAAAAAAATAACAGTGTATTTATGAAAAGAATTCCATATTTGATTGGATAATTTTGTATCTTAGCCAAATAAAATTGTAAGCTACTGAAATTTTTTTCAACGTGCAGTTATCAATGAACAATTTGCGATTGAAGGCTGATCAAAATAAATGAAAATTATCAGCAGATGATATACGCTATATTGTAATTTCAAATTTCTATGCGTTTAACGAATGCATTCGATGGAGATCATCGAAAAAAGCAGCCTCTATGGAAGCTACTATTTTAATTTTTTTTGAAAGGAGCCAATGGTTTTTCCAAAAATGCGATCTCATTCTTGAGAAAATACTCTGAATTGTGCAATTAAAATTTTTAAAAGAACTTTTAAGGGTGCTTTGATTATTTTACCGAAAATAACTTGTAGTTGTCTGAATAAATAAAATAAATTATATGAATAGATTGACTTGGTCTTTTTATTAGTGATTTAAGTTTTATTTGATTTAATGAGACAAAAATTAGCTGAAGAAATCAGGGTTTCTGGTGTGGGGTAACCGCTTTATATTGAGATCATTTTGATTCCCAAGAAATTATAAAATAAAAAGCTCTTACTTATCAGAAATGACTTCAAAATGCCCAGAGAAACAACTACTAAAGCTTGTTTTCGAGAGACATGATTTGAAGTCTCACAAAAAATCGCAATTCTTCAAAGAGTAACCTAGCATCCTCCTCTAAGCATTTTTCCATAATGCTACTTAGACGAATCAGTTCTAATGAGGACTTAACACCTTACTTCGCTAAACCGAAACCGGTATCTTTATTTTCCTGGGTCTATAGTTTCATTTCTCTTTGCAGATCTTGGTTTTAGACCTTGATGGGACTCTTATACTCTCTTTTAAAGAAAAACCAGAGAAAGTTAAATGCGATCTAAAACGAATCCAAGTACCCCCAGATCTTTAAAAAAAAAATGTTTATTAGCAAATCATTAGGTAGAAACAATCGAGAATACAGCAGCATATTACTGGACTGCAAAAAGGCCAGGCCTTGACATTTTCTTACAGACTATGGCAAAGACCTTTGAAATCGTGATCTATACGACGAGTGCTTTGGAATATGCCGAGACTATTATCGAAGAACTTGGGATGAAACCTTATGTTTCAAGACTTTTCCACAGAAGACACTGTATCAACAGTGACGATAGCCGCAATAAATTGAAAGACCTTGAATTAGTAGGATCAGATTTCGAAAGAATAATTTTCATTGATGTAATTAATACCTTCATATTATCTCAATAATACTAATTACAATTCTATTAATTAATAGGACTCTGTCATCCAAACCAAGCTGTTTCCTGATAATAGCCTTCTGATACCACACTTCGCTGGAGATCATAGAGATAAATGGCTGAGTTTACTAACTCCGTTTTTACAAAAAATTGTGGAGTCTGAAGACGTTAGATCAGTGAACCAAAAATTTAGCACATTTATGATGGAAAGGGAGTTATCAAAGTATTTTCATGTGAAATTGGGAGCAGTTACCGAGAATGCTAGTTCAGATGCTGCAGCTTCTACTCAGATAAGCTCTGTATTAGATGCGACCCGTTCCTCTGCGATTGAAGACGGGCTAACTACAACTGCTCGCGCACAAATTGGAAGCAATTTTTCTTTTCCAAGTTGCTCGGAAAAACTGCTTCTATCTAAATTCAGATCTGCCATTGCTCTGAGTGAAACTGATTGATACTAGCTCTGATATGTCTCACAACTGACACATTATATTATCACTAGTGTTCTTTCTTTATATTGGATACAGAGCAAATAACTTTTCTAGTTCCATTTCATCCCTTCTATATCTTTTGATTCTTTGTTTACCAATTAATTACGTCTCTTGATTGCTATAAATTCACTCTAACAAAATTGTTTCTTTGAATTTTTACTCAAAGTAATGGAAGAACAGACGTTTATCGGGCTAAGTCCCACGAAATGAAAATATTATGAGGCTTCTAATCCATTGGGAGATTTCAACACTCGCTTGAAATCTACAAGCCAATTAATTGGTCTTCATTTATAGAAATTCAAAATCTGATGAAAGGCAATTTATTGTTTTTCATTGTCGTGAATATTTATTTCTAGTGATCAGGAGACGCTCAACCTGAAAATATTCTTAAGAAAGGAAATTTATCGAACCTCGTTTGATAGAATGATTTCATTGATTTGGTAGCTGCTCATGTAATATGAGCTTGCGTGAAATCCAAAAATATTGTAAACACATTCAAACCGAAACACAGTTGATTATTGAAACTCAAATTCAATAAGATTGCATAAACATGATGCTTTAGTTTTGCATGATGTTCTTTCACTTTAAGCTCTTATTCTAGATAAGCTAAGTTTGGAATTGATGTGATTTTTGATTTTCTTTTTTTTTGTTAAACTACCCAGCAAGTCGCTTCTTCAGAAAGAAAATTTTTAGTGAATAACTCCATAGAATTCCTGATATCTGTCGTAATCCTCCGATATTCCTCTTCTTTATTAGAAAAAAAAAATATAAAATCACTATGAAGAGATGGATGCGGCGAATCACTCAAAATCCCTTGACTTTGAAGTCAACTTACGCTAGTATCTTACAACGTGGCGTTCACGAAGTGATATTGACTAGTGAAAGTCGCTTTTAATACTCTTATGAAAATTTGTTTTACATACTTTTTTCTAGTCTGGAACTTATTTGAGAATTTTTTTTTTGTAATACGAATTCGGAAGATCTCACACTTGCATTTCGGAATTCTAAAATTGTTTATTTCTGGATTCCACTTTGGTCGTGCTTTATTTAAGTTGGAACTAAGAAATGTTCCGAATGATTATCTGAAAACGAAATATATTTTCTCTTTATTAGACAATTCTTGATGAGATGTTTTAAAGAGGAAAACTAACCTATCGTCTCGCTTGCCATCGTTTGGAAGAGGCAACGGGAAAAAATCCAGGAGGGACGGCAATTTCGAAAGTCACTTAGATGCAGAAGGATTTTACATTCATTGAATTAAAGTTTGATTGATTCAGAAATATTCATAAAGCTATTTATTTACAGTGCATTTAAAGTAACATTGGTTCGTAATAAATTGTCTTTTTTTCGGTACTTTTTGATCGAATTCATCGCAATCGGTATTTGGAAATTTATATAAAAGAAATCTGAGAAGCTAGCGTAAAGCGTAAAAAAAATAAAATAATGACTTCAGAAGGACACAGAGGACGCCCAAAACAATTCATCTTCCAAAAGATCACTTTCAAATCGAATAAATCGCAGTTCTTTAGAATGTAATTGAAGTTCTTTTCTACACCAATAGCTTTAGCTGACTACTAGAAGGAGTAGATCAAGTGAAGATCAGACATCGCTAACTGCCAAATCTCAAGCTGTAAGCTTGCTCTTGGAAATCCGTGGAACTTATCTTTGTTTGTTAGATCCTTGTGCTAGACCTTGACGAAACTCTCATTCACTCTTTCATAGAGAAGCCTCAAAACTTTGAAGCGCCTCTCACAC